>Ga0214923_10000557_pt1 | contig 55608 bp, 53 predicted proteins | sample LL1510_MetaG_FD_177993 | JGI IMG/M metagenome (GOLD analysis project Ga0214923, IMG submission 177993) | Freshwater microbial communities from Lake Lanier, Atlanta, Georgia, United States - LL-1510 | ecosystem: Environmental > Aquatic > Freshwater > Lake | place: USA: Georgia | collected...
GTTGGCTGCTGGGCACCTGTTGGCTGCTGGGCACCTGTTGGCTGTTAGGCGCTGAAAGGCGAGATTTTGGTAAGGCGTTAAATCCTAGCCGATACCGGGTGCTCCTCACTTTTCAAATTTGCGGAGATCGCCATGAATTCATCGTCCAAGCTTGGTTTGAAGTTCCGTCATCAACGTGGTCAGGGTATGACGGAGTACCTCATCGTTGTTGCACTGATCGCCGTCGCGGCAATTGGTGTTTATGGCTTTTTCGGACAGACGCTGCGTAGTCAAACAGCTGGTCTTGCGCTCGAACTTTCAGGACAAAGCGCAAGCGAAGCCATCAATCAGGCAAAGAGTTCCGCCACTCAAGCTCAGAGCACCGCGTCGCAACGGCGGGGGCTCGAGGATTATGGCTCTGGTAACCGATAGCCAGCCTTGGTCAGCTCAGCAAAGCAAACCGATACGCGGTTGATGATTGATGCTCGGCACGACAAATCGCCTCATTAGCGCCAGACGAGGTCGGCGTCCCAGGCCACGGGGACAGGCTTTCCCACAACGGGGACAGGTCTTCCCACAACGGGGACAGGTTTTCCCATTAAGCCTGCTTTTCGTCGGCCTGGTGGCCAGCCTCGTGTTTTTCTTCGGAAAGTACGCGCTCGATATTAATCGGACTCACCATCGGCAAAACTTAGCTGATAGTGCAGCACTTAGTGCGGCAACTTGGCGTGCCCGCGCGCTGAACTTCAATGCCTTCGCAAACAGAGCCTTGATTGCACAGGAGGTCTATGCCGCCCATCTCACAGAGGCGAACGCTTGGGCCAGGTATGCTGCAAGACTTGCACAGCGAGGACAGGAATTGGCCCAGATTTTTCCTGCTGCGCAACCAGTTGCTGAATCAATTGCTCAGGTCGTAGCTGTCAACGAAGAGGTCTTAAGTCAACTAAGCGAGTTAGAACTCTTTACGAGAACGGCGCCCGGCATAGGTCTCAACGATCAGTTGATGATGGCGCAGTATGCCTTTCTCAGGTCGGCCGATGGCTTTGGTCTATCGGCTATTGCCAATGAAATCGTTCGAGCTGCCGATTCTGACGCGTTTGCGCATATTGTTGCTGGCGATCGTTTCTCTCAAAGTTGGTCATCCGTTGAGACAGAAGCCTCTAAGGCGCAGCGCCGCGCACTGGCTTGGCAGTCGCTTAAAGGCCAAAGCACGATGGCGAGCACGAGTGAACATCCTCCCACGATCGATCATCGGATTGAAGATCAGATGGCGCCGATCCCAACTATCAACTGCATCCCGAGATCCTTAAAGCAACTCACGGCACGACTGGTTCGCGAATCGAGTCTTGAACAACTTGATTCCGGGTGGCGTTCATCGCAGACACTATCACTTCATGCTTGGCGACGTGGCCGCCTGCTACCCACATGCGGCGATCAATATGAACTGAGTGCGATTGCCTGGTCGGAACGCGTTACTTCAAAGCAAGAAAACCAGCCAGAGGGCGTTGCGGGCGACGGGCTTCAGGAAATGCAACACGGCATCGCCTGGCAAAACGGAAATGCGCAACGCAGCGCGCAGGCAGACAGCGTTGCTTTAAAGGGCTACGCTGGCGCAGGTCGTTTGACCCGCGTCGACACGCAGAGCCTTCAATCACTGAGGCATCCCTTACGCGTGCTGGTTTCGGTACAGACTGGTCGACCCCGGCATCCAGGTCACGCCTACGGTGCAGCTTGGGTCTTTCACCATGATCCGCAGCTTGAGCTTGCCTCACCCTTAAGCTACTGGCTCTTTCCGAATTGGCAGGCCAGGCTCAGTGTGCCCAAGCGCGATGAGATCGAGTTTGCTGATCGGGAAGCTTCAAAGCCATGAATGAAAATGGTTTGGGAAGAAAATCCAGCCAAAGCGGGCAGGCACTAAGCGAATTCGTCGTAACGGTTGGATTGATCGTTATTTTGATGAGCGCCATAAAGATCTTCTCACGCATAGCCTCTGCCGATGAGGCCCAGATCGCAGAGGCTCGATGGTTAAGTTTTCATTGCGCATATCGATCAATCTATTGCAACGAACTTCCAGAGCTTCACGCTGCAGGCTCATCGCTTTCTGAAGCACTGAGTCAAAAGCAAGTTGAAAACGGCCTCTTTGGCGAGACTGCAAGTGCCGGCGTTGAGCGCCGCGTAAGCAGATCCAATTTTGACGCAGGCGCTTCACTCCTTAGTCGGTATACACCTCATGTCATTGCGTTACGGTCGCCTGAGGAGTTCGCTTCAAGTTTTGGAATCAACACGCGTGATGACCTTTTTGTCGCCGAGGTTGCTTCGACGCTTCAAGCTAAACGCGAAGAGTCCATTGTCGGCTTACCGCAGCAGATCGTATTAGCGCCCAGACGACTTGCCCTGCTGCTAGGCGACGGGTCAATAGCGGCGGGTGCTGGTGATGAAGAAGCGACCATTGAGCGGGTGAAGCGCAGCATCACCTTGCCTGGCCAAAGTGCCCTTGACGCAATGCTGTCGATGAATGAATTGGTAAGAGAACTTCTTAAATCCTTAGGACTTGAAACCGTTCAAACCAAGTGGTCTGACCGAGAACTGAAACCCATTGATCGGGAAACGTTGAAACCAAACAACTCGAATGAAGATTGCAGGGCATGCATAGCGGCACCATGATGAACAAACGATTTCTCGATCGCGCGGTCATCAATTTCCGGCGCAGACCCGCCTCAAGTTTGGCTTGGCTTTTTCAACAACCATTCTGTTGCGCGCTCATTGTCATCGGAGTTGTTTTTTCATCATCGATTTCTGCGGCCGCGACAGTCAACGTAGAGGGTAAGTGGATACTCGTCGGGATTGACAGGCACGCGGCGGCTACACAGCAGCTCAGAGGGCATTGTGATGGCGAGTTGGCGGCATTAGTTCGTGAGGCGGGCGCGCCGCTTGTGGCGCTTTATTGGCTACACGATTCAGGCTGCACCATAGACTGGATATCGACCAGGGTTTGGCCGATCGGTTCGACATTAAAGCTTGCAAAGCGGCTCAAGTCCCTGGGATTTTCTGAGTCGCGACAACTCGGAGCAGACCAGACGGTTTCCGATCACAGCCAGGTATCAAGCCATTTCTTGGCTAAAGATAAAGAAAGCTCACGAACCGATGTGTGGATTCATTGCCTTCGAGCGACCTGTCAATTGTATGCAAGCGAAAGCATCAGGGCAGGTTCGTCGAAATCAAGAGCTCGCCCTTGAAGTCTGGCGTCAAATCGTGAGGGATCATGCAAACTCCTTTAAGCAATCACTCTGATGAACCAAAGTCATTGACTCGTCGATTTAAAGGTCATCAGGCAATCATCGTCGCGGCGCGGGTCGGGCGTTTTCTTTCGGAATTTTGGAATACGCCTGGTCGCTTTCGATGGCCACTTTTCTTGATCGCCACGCTCGGTGCGATTGCATCTGTGGGCATGCTTCACACATCACTCAAGGTCGATTCGGTAGCCGCCACGGAATCAGTTGCCAAGCAGCGGGAAGTTATCGTAGCAAAACAGAGTCTTAGCCCTGGGGATGTGTTGACTCGCGAAAATCTTGCTGTCGGTAGGGTTCCCGAGGATTTCTTCGAGGCATCGATGTTGTCGCCCGATCGATTTCCCGATGTCGATGGATTGGTGATGACTCAGACGCTTGCACCGGGCCAAGCATTATTGGCAAGCCATTTTGCGAAGTCGGAGCGCCGTCATCCGAGCTTAGGCCTTCGCCGTATTCAACTTGTTTTGGAGGACCGATATGCTTTTAAGCAACTTCCGCTTCCCGGTGATTTCGTTGATTTTTTCTGGCAAATGGCTCACAACCAATCGCTAAACCCTCAAGCGGCTGACGCTGGCAGTTACCTCGTCGAGGATGTGAAGCTACTGTCGATAAAGCGCGCGACCGAGCCGGGTACTCAAAACCATTCGCGACGACTCGAAAAGGGTTCATGGGTTCATGTCGAGGTCGAGGTTTTACCGGAGGCTGCGCTTCGATTGCTTAAGGCCTCAGCGCAAGGTGCATTGCAAATGGTTTTGCGTAATCCTGATGATCGGTCACTGGGTGCGCCATTGCCAAGGCCGGAGCCTCAAAAACCCAACCCCGCTACGCCACGGTTGTCGGTTCCATCAGTCCAACGGCCTGTGGCAGCAACTGAGGGCGGCCGAACGAGTCCATTGGATTCTGGAAAGAATAAGGACCAAACAGGTCTAGCAAATCGGGTTGAGGTGATTCGTGGTGGCCAACGAAGCATCGAGCAGAGCCCCATGACGGCTGCAAACCCAAACGACCGACATTGGGCAGGCCGAGATATTGATCGGGCCAATGCTAACTCCGATCGTCCGATTCCGAGCGTGGATACGCGTGATTTGATGGAGCAATTTCGACGCCTGTCAGCGCCCGGCTCAACGCAAACGGGAGTGATCGAATGACATACCCGATGATAAGAATGTTTTTGGTGGCGCTTTTGCTCTTTGGTGCAGCCATTGCCCATGCAAACAATGGTGCGGAGCCGAAGCATCGATACCAACTCTTGGTTGGCGACGCTGTGCTTGTGCCAACCAATGGCATGTATCGAGTATCCGTTGGCAACGCAAGAGCAATTCAAGCAGTTCCAGTGGATCCAAGCGAGTTACTGCTGATTGGTGAAGCTTCAGGGTTTTCCCGGGTGCACATCTGGGAAAAGGGCAGGGTCAGAAGTATTGAGGTCACGGTGCTCTCAAACCATCTTGAGCGAGTCCTGGAAGAGGCTAAAGCGGCACTTGCGGCCGACACAAGGCTTCGGGTCGAACAGCAGGGCAATCGAATCGTGATCGACGGCGATTCGATCAGTGTGTCGGAGCGTCAGCGCCTCAATGAACTTGCAAAGAAATATAGCGAAGTGACGGTTCTAGCACATGGCACTGCGGCTGAGTCTTCGGCGCAGGTTGACCTCTATTTCGTCGAGGTGAAACGCGAGAAAGTCGATCAGCTTGGTATTCGATGGAATCCATTCGCTACCGGGCCAAGTGCCGGCATCAGCTTTGATCGAACCAACCCGTTGAGCTGGACGCTTGGGATAGCTGCCCAACTGAGTTCGACCCTGCAATTACTGCAAAACGAGGGCGATGCCGTGGTTCTCGCCAGGCCAAGCCTGACCGCGAAGCTGGGTTCCTCGGCGCGATTTATCGCAGGTGGTGAGCTTCCAATACCCGTAAGTAGCGCACTTGGGCAGGGCTCCGTTCTATTTAAGGAGTACGGTATCCGAATCGAATTGATGCCCAGTGTTGTTCAGGGTGATGTACTTAATCTGAAGCTCAGCGCCGAGATCTCGTCAATCAACTTTGAGGCACAAGTGAAAGATGTACCCGGCATTTCTAAGCGGCGCACAGAATCGGAGATTCAAGTCCGCTCGGGTGAAACGATCGTTGTGGCTGGCCTAATCTCGGACGATGTGGCAAAGAACTTTGAGCGTTTGCCAGGCGTCAGTGATTTGCCCGGGATCGGGGGGTTGTTCAGGTCGCGAAACTTCCGTGACCGAAATACGGAACTATTGCTCTTGGTTGCACCGCGCCTGATTCCCGCAGCGAATCGAAGCGGGGATTCGCAATGACCGACATCGTCGTCATATGGGGACGGGAGGGTGAGCCCAAACAGCAAACAGTGTTGACTGACAGCGCTTTGCGAATCGGAAGATCTCATCATTGCGCGATTCAACTGCGGGGCTGGGGCATTGCTAAGGAGCACGCCGTGATCCTTCAAATAGACCGTCAACAGTACATTCGCGACCTTGGTGGGCTCGGTGGCGTAAGGGTCAACGGTGAGCGCATTAGGGACTTTGGTCCACTGAGCCCAAGTGACAGGGTCCAGATTGGAAGCTACCTCCTTCAAATTTCTGGGCCAAGCAATCCTAAGGCATTGGATGTTGGGGTCTCAGCCGCCGATGCACAGGGCAACTCCGGCGCAGGGCAAGAAAACACATCAAGCGAATTGGTATTTCCGTCGGCTTATCGAGAAAGCTTCACCGAGCCTAGCATAAAGGTTGATTTTGACCATGCCGGTGAAAGGCCTCTGGATGAAGCGGGTGTTATACAAATTAAAAACGATGAAGCGCGCAGTGCCCAAGTACTTGCCTTGTCAGATGATGCTGACACCCCGGCCTTTCGGTTAGCGATAGCTTCTTCATCGATGGCTGCCTCGGCTGATGCCATGGCATCATCGATCCGAGCCGCGGATGACGCGCTTCTTGGCGGGCCAAAGGAGGGACAAGCATCTGGTGAACAAGCTTCAATTGAGGAAGCCCACGATTGCCAACAGCAAGCTCAATATGAGCTGTCGGCAAACTTTGCCGAGCATGTCAGCTGGCTTCGCGCTGCTGCCTTTGCGGAGCTGGACCGTCAAGGGAGCAGGGTAGGGGATGGCCGCAAGGCTCGTCTTGAGGATGAATTGGCGTTAATTTGCCTTCGCTTATTGTCCTCAGAACATGGACGTAACCAAGCCTTGGTTGAACTTGCCGATCCGGAAAAGCGCGCGCTCATCAAGGCCACTGTTGATGAGTGCCTTGGTCTCGGGCCTATCCAGCGCTTAATGAATGACCCGTCGATCAGTGAAATCATGGTGAACGGACCGAGCGCAATCTACATCGAGCGAGATGGCTGCCTGCATCGTGCCCGCTTGCATTTCTCATCTGAACAGTCCCTGCGTCATGTTGCCGAGCGGATTGCTGCGCGCGCAGGAAGGCGACTTGACTTGGCGATGCCTACGATGGATGCACGCCTACCTGACGGATCAAGGGTAAACATTGTCCTACCACCCTTAGCTATTCGCGGAACACACATCACGATTCGGAAGTTTTCGCGAAACTTGCGCAGCCTATCGGATCTTGTTCAGAGCGGTGCCGCAAGCCCGATGCTTGCTCGTTTTCTTCGATGGGCCGTGATCAATCGCTTGAATATTCTTGTTGCTGGTGGCACGGGTAGCGGTAAAACAACCTTGCTAAACGTTCTGGCGCGTGAAATTAACCCGGATCACCGAGTGATCACGATCGAGGATGCAGCGGAACTGCAGTTTGATCACCCACACTGTGTATCGCTAGAGACTAGAATGGCTGGGCATGAAGGAGCGGGAAGCGTCAGCATTCGTGACTTACTGAGAAATGCGCTTCGAATGCGCCCGGATCGAATCATGATCGGCGAATGCCGCGGCGGCGAAGCGCTTGATCTTCTTCAGGCACTCAATACCGGGCATGGTGGATCGATGTCAACAATTCATGCCAACTCGCCGCGAGATGCGCTCGGTCGGCTTGAGGTTCTTACGATGCTCGCTGGACTTGACTTGCCCGTCGATGCCATCAGATCACAAATTGCATCGGCTTTCCATATAGTCATTCAGACCAATCGCTTGAGCGACGGAAGTCGTCGCATAAGTAGCGTTTGCGAAGTATCCGGACTCGAAGCCGGACGCTATCGTATGCAAACCCTGTTTAGTCTAAACAGTGACAAAGTCTTTGATTCGCCGGTTTATCAGACCTGTGTGAGTACGCCAACCTGCCTTGAAGCGATTATTGGGCCATTGCATTCACCATGGATCGAATTGTTTCAAACAGAGTCTTCGACTTCCGAGCATCAGCTTCGCAGGGCGACGAACCCTCCTCAAGATGCGGTGAGTAGGGTAAAGCAGGCGCATACGATGCCTACAAACCCAAGGCTGGCGGCCTAAGTGAGTGAGGGTGATTTTGGGCTTCATGCCTTCGCTTGGGGATTGCTCCTATTTTGTACAGCCATCCTCCTCTTGCAAATCGTCCCAAAGCTGATCGACCTGAGCCGGGTTTTTCTTGATTGGTGGAGCTTTCGGGTTGGCGAACACGACCTTCAGAGGAATAGCTCCTCCCGGTCTGACGCGTACCGAAGATTACTTTCTAGTCGATCTGGGCGAATCGTCTACGTGCTTATTATTTTTGTAATTTCCGTTGGGCTGGGAAAGGTGTCGCTCATGCTTGCCCTGTTTTTTGCGGCTGCCGGGTTTTGCTTACCAATGGCACTTCGAATACGCCGCAAATTAACGCACCGACTTACTATGGAACAAGCGCTCCCTGAGGCGATGACGAGGCTAGCAACGCTGCTAAGCGCAGGTCAGCCGCTCCATCAAGCCATTGTCGATCTTCCAGAACGTGTTAACCCTGTGTTGGCGCCCTGTTTTTCTCAATTACGCGCTGATCTAAAAATTGGTATCGGACTTTCTGATGCACTCACCCGCCAGGAAAGAAGATTAGAGCTTGACGAATTTGTTGCTTTTGCAAGTTGTGTTCGCGTGGGATTGTTGTCGGGGGGAACCCTGTCGCCGAGCATTGAAAGGCTTGCAGGGGATATGCGAAAGCGAATCAACCTTCGGATGAAACTTAGGGTCTTGACAGTCCAGGCGCGCGGTCAAGCGTGGATCATGGCAGCACTGCCCGCATTAATACTGCTTGCATTGTCGATTGTGGATCCAAGTGGATTTCAATTCTTGGTTCAAACAACCGCCGGTCGGACGGCTTTATCGATTGCCATTTCGATGAACTTAACGGGCGCACTTTGGGTTCGGCGCCTCTCACAATCAAAATGGGTTTGATGAGCCGATGACTGATGTTCAATACACGATCGCTTTAACCTTTTTCGGCTTAATGATTTGCCTCTGTTTATATGCGTTCGGTGGATGTTGTATCAAGCGATTAAAGCGATTCAGAATTGCTGCGCAAGGCCAAAGTAATCAGTCCACGATCAATCACTTAAGGAATTTAGCCAGCCAAGGGCGCTTGATCGAACAGGCTTGTCTCGGCTTTGGTCAAGCGATGATTCGCTTGAGTGGCCTAGCTTTCAAAGAACGGTTTGATCGGTGTAGTCATTTGTTGAACAGTATCGAGCGTCCATTCTTGATGCACGATGCCACGCCGGTGTTAAACGCTAACCAACTAGCAGCGCGTGATTTGGGCAGGCAGTACCTCCTTGTCATTGGTCTTTTCTTTATTATCTTCGCGGCGGCTTTTCTCCAGCAAGTGGGGAAGTCGGGCCTTTTGCTGCACTCAAAGGATTTGATAAGCAATCTGCTGTGCCTTTCGTTTTTTTTCCTTGCATTGCTTTTTTTACTTCCGCGCTTGAGTGCTTTGAGGATGAGCTCAAAGATCGATTCTGTTCGGCACAGCCTCACTGTGCGCCTGCCAAGTCTGATTGACCTTTGGGTGATCGGACTCGAATCAGGGCAAGCTCCAAGCGTGGCTTTACTAGGTGCCTTACACCAAAACAGTCATCCGGCGTTTGCAGTGCTTCGCTATCGGTTGAGGCGTGACATCGAAGGTGGCTTGAGCCTCGTTGAATCCATAACAAAGCTCGGAAATGCGTTATCCATTCCGTCTTTTTGCTCGCTTTCGCAGCTCATAGGGATCGCAGTAACACAGGGCGGCCCCATTGCTGAGCGATTAAAACAGTTTGCCGAACAATCTCGTCACGATACCTTCTTGGCTGCAGAAAATGACGCAATGAAGGCGCCTTTGCGACTTCTCGCGCCACTTGTGACCCTTATCTTCCCCTCGACCTTCATCGTTCTCTTGTTTCCTGTCTTTTACCAACTGAACATGGAGTTCAGTCGATGAACCGGGGGGATGTTTGTCTCTCTCGCTTTTGGGATCGATTGTGCGGACTAAGTCCTGTCGGGAGCTTGGGTGAAAAGTATCGAGGTTGGGTCTTTATCCCGAATTGCCGTTCGATTCACACCTTTACCCTGCGCCGCCCCATTGATCTCGAATGGATTGATCGCGACGGAAAACTCATAAGGCGAGAGTGCTCGGTTCCGCCGCGTTCCATACGGCGTTGTCCAAAGGCCTACGGCGTGCGCGAGCGATATTCGAAGCAAACTTTGCGGTCCCAGGAGGGCTGGGGTGCGACGGAAACAATTCTAGTCTTGCCGATTGCTTTGATGATTTTCTTCTTCGCGATGCAACTCGCTTACATCGCTATAGCGAAGGTGCACCTTGGGCATGCGTTGCGCGAGGGGATGCGCGCTGCAGCAGCAGAGCTTAGTGCGCCAGATGCTTTGGTGACTGAAGGTATGTCACATGGCCGGGTGGATCGGTTCCCTGGTGCACAGGAAAGCACGGGCGTGGTTGGGCAGGACATGGTGCGTGATGCCTTTGAGGATGCGATTCTTAGGACCCTGAGGGCTTGGTCTATTTTTTATGGGGAAACGAAAGGTGAGGGGATCAGCGGTTTCGGTGGTTTTGGGTATGGCTCGCAGCCGAACTGGGTGGCGACATTAACGCCGGGTCAATTACAGTCTGCAGGAGTCCCTTCAAATTTAATGGCTGGCGCTCCGCAAGGATCAGCGTCACCCGATCATCTTGTTGGAGAGCTTAGCTACAGGATGCCAATAAAAATGCCTTTCTTTGGTCCGTCATTGGCGAAAGTCTTTGCCGTGTCTGAAAACTGTAGTGCTGAAACTGAAAGGTCGCTGTTATGTGTTGACGCTAATCGTTGGTACTGGCGGCTCAGGGCAAGGGCGCGAATTCCAGTCCCCGCAACTCGATTTGAGTCGTTTGCCGTTGGCGAGGCAACATCGATGACTACACAGGGTGTTGATCGCCTGCAGTCAAATCCATCGGGCGATGACTCAGGTAGCTCACACCGTGAGATCAGTGCCGTGGCGACAACGAATGACTCATCGTCGAGGCAGGCGTCCCTGGGTGCGTTGCCTCAAACCATCACGGCTCTCATCGAGGAGCTGCAAGTAGTGAGTCCGCAGGTATCCGGGCGCGGTTCTCTGGCCGTGGAGGACTGCGGCATACAATTCGGGAGTTAAGTAATCTTCTCGAAAAGGGGTTTCTCGCATGAATATCACCATGATTGGTACAGGCTATGTAGGTCTTGTTACCGGCGCCTGTTTGGCCGATATGGGCAACGACGTACTTTGCGTTGACGTGGATCAAGGCAAGATCGAAAGGTTGTTGCGCGGGGAGATTCCGATTCACGAGCCTGGTCTCGATAACGTTGTGCACCGTAACATGGCGGCAGGGAGGTTGAGATTTAGCGCCGACCCTCGGGAAGGTGCCTTATTTGGTGTTATCCAAATGATTGCCGTGGGAACGCCACCCGATGAGGATGGCTCTGCTGATTTGTCTTATGTGCTGGCTGCGGCAAGAAGCATTGCGCAAAACATGGATGCTTATCGCTGCGTTGTTGATAAGTCGACGGTACCGGTGGGAACCGGCGATAAAGTGCAAGCTGTGATTACCGAGGAGCTCCAGAAAAGAGGTGTTGAGCTCCCATTTTCCGTGGCCTCGAATCCAGAGTTTCTCAAAGAGGGTGCAGCGGTCGATGACTTTATGAAGCCCGACAGGATAGTGCTGGGCGTTGAGGATGCTGAGGCCGAGCAAATACTCCGAGAACTCTACGCACCTTTTCAGCGGAATCACGAACGCACTTTTGTGATGAGACGCCGAGCGGCTGAGCTCACAAAATACGCAGCAAACGCAATGCTGGCAACTCGAATCTCATTTATGAACGAACTGTCCCGCCTCGCAGAAAAAGTTGGCGTTGACATCGAGCAGGTTAGGGTGGGGATTGGATCCGATAGCAGGATTGGCTACAGTTTTTTGTACGCTGGCGCTGGTTATGGCGGGTCTTGTTTCCCTAAGGATGTCAAGGCCTTGATCAGGAGCACGCAGGAGCAAGGTATCGAGCCGGTGCTGTTGCAGGCCGTAGAGTCGGTGAATCAATCGCAAAAGCTTGTCTTGGTTCAAAAAGCGATTCAGCGTTTCGGGAACTTGAAGGGGCTTCGATTCGGCGTTTGGGGGCTTGCTTTCAAGCCCAATACCGACGACATGCGCGAAGCTGCCTCGAGGGTGATTATCGAGGCCTTATGGAGCGAGGGCGCCGACATTATTGCTTATGACCCGGTAGCGATGGATGAGTGTCGTCGAATCTACGGGGATCATCCCCACTTGTCGCTTGCTGGTACACCGCTTGAAGCGGCTCGAGGCGTTGATGCTCTCTTTATACTTACCGAATGGAAAGAGTTTCGATCGCCCAATTTTCAAGAGTTGCGCCAACGCATGAAGGCGCCCGTCATTTTTGATGGCCGTAATCTTTACGAACCCCAAATGATCCGTGATCGAGGCTTCGAGTACTGGGCGATTGGTCGACCCTGATCGTTCAACAATTGCCATGGGGGTTTCACACAGCGCGCCCGATCTGATCGAGCTCCTGAGGCATAGGCTTGACCAAGCCTATCTGCCCTCTGGCGAAGCGATCGTAAGCCACTGCGACGGGACCAACGGCATCCTGCTTGGATTAGGTGCTGATGCTCAGGCCCAACGCCTTGTTTGGCTCGCGCTGGCGCATGGGCAGGTTCCAAGGGAAGTCCTCGCACCATTGTCTGACCCAGGTCTCGAGGCATCTGTTGCTGCCCTGCGATCGCTTCTCGTTATGCAAAACGTCCCCACCGAAGGAGGAAAGCGCGACCTTGCTGAACAAGAGTTGCTAAGGCGAATGTTCTTGGCCATGAGTGCGGATGTGCAAGTGGTTTTGGTCAGACTCGCATCACGATTACAAAGTTTGCGTTTTTTTGCGCGAACAAAAACGAAGCCAACGCTTGAGCAGGCAAGGTTCACGCTTCGGGTGCTTGCGCCGTTAGCGAATCGCCTTGGTCTGGGACAACTCAAATGGGAAATGGAGGATCTTGCGTTTCGCTTTTCTGATGAAGACGCCTACCACCGGATTGCGAAAGCACTTGATGAGAAGCGAAGTCAGCGTGAGCTGTTTATTCAAGACCTGACCCGTGAGATTGAACTTGGCTTAAGGGCCGTTGGCCTTGATGTTAAGGTTTCTGGCCGCCCGAAAAACATATATAGTATTTATAATAAAATGCGGGTGAAGCAGGTCGCGATTGAACGTCTACTCGATTTGCGTGCCATCCGAATTGTGGTGAAACATATCGACGAATGCTATGCAGCACTGGATTGGGTTCACGAGCGCTTCTCACCCCTACTTTCTGAGTTTGACGATTACATCGCCAGACCGAAACCCAACGGCTATCGTTCACTCCATACGGTTGTCTTGCACGAGGACGCGCGTCCGGTCGAGATTCAGATTCGTACTGCATCAATGCATCGCGAGGCGGAACTTGGATTTGCTTCGCATTGGCACTACAAAGAGACGAGCACGGGTCTAAGCCAGTCAAAGGGGCGATCCCAGGATCAAGACCGGATTGACTATGTGCGCCAGCTCCTCGCCTGGAAGCAGGACCTGATCGAGGGGGATCTGCCCGGTGCGAAATCTAGCCGCGCGATCTACGTGCTGACACCCCAAGGAAAGGTGTTGGAACTACCCACAGCATCAACCCCGATTGATTTCGCGTACTTGCTGCATAGCGATCTTGGACATCGCTGTCGCGGGGCAAAAATCGATGGTGCGATGGTGCCGCTAAACACCCGGCTTCGCACCGGCCAGACGGTGGAAATCATTGCTGCGCGCGCCAGCGAGCAGCTTGGCCCTTCTCGCGATTGGCTAAATCCATCGCTTGGCTATTTGGGTAGCCCGAAGGCGCGTACGAAAGTCCGGCAGTGGTTTCATGCCCTTGATGAGCAGAGAGATCTTGCGATCGGGCGGGCCAAGCTCGACAAGTTGTTGCAGCGCGAAGGCAAGACCGTCTTAGCCCACGATGAGCTTGCAACTCGCCTCGGTCTGGATGGCGTTAAACCGCTGTTTTTGTCAATTGCCCGCGAAGAGATCAGCAATAGGGCGATCGAAAATGCAATAAGATTTGGTCCGGATCAGGATTCTGAAGGTCTGAATCCATCCGTTTCGGCGGCACTCCATCAGCAGGTTTCATGGTCGCCACCGTCAACAGGGCAGACCGGCCGGCCGCTTAAGGTAAAGACCTCGGGGCGAGAATCAGCGGTCCTGGTTGATGGTGTTGCTTCGCTGTTGAATCACCTTGCCGGCTGCTGTCGTCCGATTCCGCCTGACGATATTGCCGGCTTTATAACCCGGGGTGAAGGGGTTTCTGTCCACCGTGTCATCTGTTCAACATACGGACGATTGCTTGCAAGGCATCCAGAGCGAGCTGTCCAAGTGAGTTGGGCGGCAGGTGCGGGCAATCCCCCGAACGCTGGCCTTGAGCATGGGCAGTCAAGAAAAGCCTCTGACCCGGCAGCATTTGCAGCAGAACTCTTGCTGAGAGCAAACGACCGCCCTGGATTGTTACGCGATCTGACCGAGTTGATGTCTCGCTTAAAGATTCGAATGACATCCATCCGTAGCTACACCAAGCGAGAACAACTTAGCATTCGGATCACTGTTGAGCTTTCACATCAAAGAGAATTAAGCTTTGCAGTCAAAAAGTTACGCGAGTTACCTGGTGTCTTGCTTACCACCCGAATCGGTGACTAGTGGTCTTCAGGCTGACTTTGGTCTGAAGGCTTTGCAGACGACTGGGTTGGTTTCGATGCGTGGCGCACCGATCAGATCAAGGCAATACGGTATTGCGGCAAAGATCCCCGGTACAAGGATTTTGCCTGCTTCGTCCTTTAAGCCTTCGAGGGTTTCGGCGATCGCTTTGGGCTGACCAGGCAAATTCACGATAAGACAGCTATGCCCGTCGTCGAGTTCGCGAAGCGCGCCGACCTGTCGAGAAAGTATCGCTGTGGGTACAAAGCGCAGGCTAATCTGCCTCATTTGTTCACCAAAGCCGGGCATCTCGCGGGTTGAGACGGCAATCGTTGCCTCCGGGGTAAGGTCGCGGCGTGAAGGTCCTGTTCCGCCCGTTGTGAGAATCAGATGACACCGTGACTGATCGCAAAGTTCGCAAAGGCTGGACGCTATGCCTGCCTGATCATCTGGGATGAGTCGTTCTATCAACTGAAACGGTGTGCTGATTGCTCGGCCAAGCCAGTCACGAAGCGATGGCAAGCCACGATCTTCGTAGATGCCTTTTGAAGCACGGTCGCTAACTGACAAAAGACCGATTCGAAGCGGTTCATTCAGATTCGCCGGTGTTGATTGATGATCGGATGGCTTAAGTGCTTGCATCACAGGGTTTTTTCTCCAGCTTGAGGAAACATCGACGTTTGCGAACTTGTGCTTGGTGTCGCTTCATTCGCTTTCGAAACTGTGACCGGACGAAATTTTTGAAGTTGCAACAGGACGGACCTGAACTCGGTTTCATCCAGTTCACGCATGACACGACCAACGTATTGCAATTGCCTTCTTTTCGCCTCGTGGGCCTTAATCAGGCGGCAGGCGACAACGGCGTCCCGAAGACGTTCTGGCAGCTTGACTCGGGCAAACTCATTGTCGCGGAGCGTCACTAAGGCTTCACCCAGGTCCTGAAGATGGTTCATTGCCCGCTTACGCTGGGACTTGCTTGGTTTCGCTTCTTGGGGTGTGACCTGACGGATCATCAAACAACCGTTTCTTTGAATGAAGTTGGGAGGATGTTGGCGAAATGATCACGGTGCATGCAAGCGATGCGATCGAGCTCAAAGGCTTATGATAAGCGCCCTTGGAGAGCAAATATGTTTCAGTACGATCACAGCAGTTTTTCTGAACTTGCAGAAGACGCACTTCGCATCGCCAAAAAGCTCGGTGCGAGCGATTGCGCGGTTGATCTGTCGGAGAGCACCGGTCTGACCGTCAATGTTCGGATGCGTCGATTGGAAACCGTTGAGCAAACCCGCGACAAGAGTCTTGGCGTGACCGTCTATATCGGCCAACGCAAAGGCCATGCGAGTACGGGCGATTTTGCTCAGGTAGCCATTGAACAAACCGTGAAAGCGGCCTTTGATATCGCACGCTACACGGGCGAAGACGAGTCCGCCGGACTTCCGGATGTTGAGACGTTGGCTCAGGCTGCCGATATGAAGGATCTGGATCTTTTTCATCCCTGGTCGCTAAGCGTCGAGCGCGCGAAAAGGCTTGCAATCCGTTGCGAAGCGGCGGCGCTTGATTTTGACAGTGCGATTCAAAACAGCGATGGCGCATCTGTCAGTACTGGGAGTGGCCACTTTCTGTCGCGGAATTCACGCGGGTTTTCGGGCGGTTACGCGCACTCAAGGCATTCGATGGGTGTTGCACCGATTGCCAAGGACCGATCGAACCTTGAGGGGGGGATGCAACGGGACGCTTGGTATGTCACGCGTCGCTGTTCCGCTGATCTTGCATCCCCTGAGTCGGTGGGCATTTATGCAGCAAAGCGCACGCTCGCAAGGCTTGGCGCCCGCGCTGTGCCAACACAACGCGTGCCGGTACTTTTTGAGGCTCCTCTCGCCTGTGGCTTACTTGGGAATTTCGCCCAGGCAATTTCTGGCGGGGCGCTTTACCGCGAAGCAAGCTTCCTCGTCAATTCGCTCGGGATGCAGGTGTTCCCGAAGCACATCAGCATTGAAGACGATCCGACCAGACCCCGCGAATTTGGTAGCTCGTGTTTTGATGATGAAGGCGTAAGGACCCAGCGTCGAGTGCTGGTGAACAAAGGTGTTGTTGAGGGCTATTTGCTGTCGAGCTACACCGCGAGGAAGCTTGGCATGCAAACGACGGGTAATGCAGGCGGGAGTCACGCCATGCGTGTCCGTAGTTCCAAGACTCGAGCGGAGCACAATCTGGACATGATGATCAAAAAATTGCACCGCGGCTTACTTCTCACGGATGTTCTTGGTAACGATATTAATTATGTAACCGGTGATTATTCCAGAGGGGCTTCCGGCTATTGGGTCGAGCACGGGGAGATTCAGTTCCCCGTTGAAGAGATCACGATTGCGGGCAATCTCAGGGATATGTTTGCAGCTATGGTGGCCGTTGGTGCTGATGAGTTGCAACGCGGGACCAAGCGAAGCGGGTCGATCTTGATTGAAAGCATGCAAATCGGCGGACAGTGAGTCATCTCATTTTTTGTAGAAGACCAGATGGGTCAAGGACACGATGGATCAAGGACACGATGGATCAAGGACACGATGGGTCAAGGCCCAGGTGGATGGATGAAATGTCGGCTAGGCGACTCGATAAGCAGCAACCCTCATGAGTAAGGCCTTCGTCAAAGAGAGTGAGGACGATGATGAAGGCCTCGACGATCGGGAGGGAGGTGATGCACAAGCCTTGCCCATCAGCTCTAAAAACTATATGACGCCAGCCGGATATCGCGCCATGAAAGAGGCGTTATTGCAACTGCTCAATCACGAAAGGCCCGAGATTGTTCGTGTTGTAACTTGGGCGGCCTCAAACGGTGATCGTTCAGAAAATGGCGATTATCTTTATGGCAAACGAAGGCTTCGTGAAATCGACCGTCGAATTCGTTATCTCACCAGGCGACTTGACCGGGCTGAAGTGGTTAATCCGGGACTGCAAGTGGGCAACGATCAGGTGTTTTTCGGCGCAAGAATTGAGTTCCTGAGAAACGGAACGGTTCCCGAAGAGATAACGATCGTCGGGATTGATGAAGTCGACCCTGTGCGGCGAAGAGTAAGTTGGGTATCGCCAATTGCCAAAGCCGTGATTAAGTCAAGGGTTGGCGACCTGCTGTCACTTCGCACGCCACAAGGCCTTGACGAACTTGAAATTCTTTCGGTCGACTATGCGTGGTTTGCTAAAGAACATGCCGAGGATCGATAACGAAACGCACCCCGCCCGGTGAGCCATGAAAAGGCGATACTCAGACCCTCACAAGCTTTGCGACTTCTGTCATCTTCCTTAGTCGACGCATCAGGCCCGCGAGATGCGTACGATGCCTAACACTTAGGGCAAAAGACATCGTCGCCATACTGTCGGAGGTTGATTCCGTATGAACCTGGGAAATGTTGATTTCCTCGGCTGCAATCTCAGCGGCTATTTTCCCGAGAACGCCTTTGCCGTCGTGCACTGTAACTTTGATGTCGGTCCGAAACAGCCCATTAATAGGTTCGGACCACTCGGTTTCAACCCAACGCTCGCTGTCTCTGACCCGCGAACGAATCGCAACGCCGCAGTCGTTGCGGTGGATCACAAGCCCATGCCCACCTCGCAAATGACCGAGAATGCCATCGCCTGGGATGGGGTGGCAGCAGGGCGAAAAAGTTACGGCTGATCCTTCGGTACCATGCACTTGGATTGGCGCGGCGTGGGCTGCTGCGAGCAGTGCAGAGGTGGCGCCTCGGTGCCCGGCCATCAAGGCAATCGTTCGCGCGACTGCCGGCGCCAATTGAATCCCTAATCCGATTTTTGCATAAAGATCATTAAGATGATGCGCACCAAGATCGCGTGCACCGCGTTCGAGCGCAATACTGCTGATTTCCTCGAGACTCAGATGCATGGCCTGCATTGCGTGTTCGAGCAGCCTTCTGCCCAATTCGATCGCCTGACTATGGTTCATGGTGCGAAGATAGTGACGGATCTCAGCACGTGCTTTTCCGGTTCGCACAAAGCTTAGCCAAATCGGATCAGGTTTTGAATTTGGATCGATATTTACGACAATCCGATCACCGCTTTTCAGGACTGTGCTTAACGGCGAGATATCGCCGTTAATCGTTGCGCCAATCGCATGGTTTCCGATATGCGTATGAACCGAATAAGCAAAATCTATAACAGTAGATCCTTTCGGCAAGGCTCGGATATCACCCTTGGGAGTGAAAATATAGACTGCATCCGGGAAGAGATCGACTTTCACATGTTCAATAAACTCAAGTGAGTCGCCCGTATTGCTTTGAATATCTAGCAATGACTTTAGCCATTGGTGCGTTTCACGCTGGAGATCTGAAAAGCTTTCGTGCTTGGCTTTGTATAGCCAATGCGAGGCTACACCTGATTCAGCGACACGTTGCATTTCTTGGGTTCGGATCTGGAATTCGACCGGCGTACCAAATGGGCCGATCAATGTTGTGTGCAAGGATTGATAACCGTTAACTTTGGGTATAGCGATGTAATCTTTAAACCGACCCAAAATCGGTTTGAAGGTGGTGTGTAAGGCGCCAAGCGCTTTGTAGCAGTCGGCGACACTGGGTGCGATGATCCGAAAACCGTAGACATCGAGTACTTGCGAAAAACTCAAACGCTTTTCGCGCATTTTTCGGTAAATGCCATAGAGTGATTTCTCTCGACCGGTTACCTCGGCGTTAACGCCCCATTGTGGGAGTACGCGCTGTGTGGCATCCACAATGCGGCCTAATACTTCCCTGCGGTTGCCACGTGCTGATAGCACCGCTTTGCGCAAGACTTTGTAGCGGTTTGGGTGGCTGTGTCTAAAACTTAGATCGAGAAGCTCGAGAAAAAGGCTGTGTAGACCGAGACGGTTGGCAATCGGCGCGTAGATCTCGAGCGTTTCATCTGCAATACGCCTTGCCTTCTGCGGTGATACCGCCGTCAAGGTTCGCATATTATGAAGGCGATCTGCGAGCTTAATCAGAATGACTCTGACATCGTTGGCCATCGCCAAGAGCATTTTGCGGAACGACTCTGCCTGTGCCTGAGCTCGTGTTTGAAACTCCATTCGGTCGAGTTTAGAAAGACCGTCAACGAGTTCAGCCACTGGGGCGCCAAAGCGCCCTCGAAGCTCGTCTTTATGGATCCCACTATCCTCCATCGTATCGTGCAGCAGCGCGGCCATGAGGGAATCAACATCGAGCTTCCAGCCCGCGCATATCTCAGCAACCGCAATTGGATGGGAAATATAGGGCTCACCACTTTGACGGAACTGTCCCAGATGGGCCTCATCCGCCAGTCGATAAGCATCGCGGACGCGTTTTATGTCCGTTCGAGACAGGTAGCCCTCTAGCTTTGTTGTGAGTGATCCTATCGATGCGATTGACTTTTGATCGGGAGCAATGAAAAAACCTTCCTCGGAGAGTCTGAAGTTTGCTCGACGGTCTGTTGATGCCGCGTCCGATTCATAGCTTGATAGCGCCTGCCTGGCGCCCGTCTCGCCTAAAGCCTTTACCCGAATCGCAAGGGCGTGTTTTGAAGAAAGCGCGGCAAAAGGTCGCTCCGTGGGATTTTCTATTGTCGTGACCGTGGTCCTCACATCGTCTTGAGAACTCTGAGGCAGGGTGGGCATACCCTCGTCGGTTTGGGACAAACCCGGGTGGACGCGAGGCGAACCCTCGTGGGCGTGGGGCGAACCCTCGTGGGTGCGGGACGGACCCAGAGGCGTGTTTGTTGCGCTTAAGGTATTCCTTGGCTTACTCAGAGCCTTGCTTCTCGAAACGAGTGGCTTGTGTGGCGTCGTCATGTTTTTATTCTGACGCACAAACGCCATCCGTCAAGTGCTTTGGCGCTATGTCGTATAGATTGTGTAACAGTTAATCACCGCTTCCATGGTCACTTGGTTAATGTTGTGAGCGGGGGCGCGGTATCAGATTGACGATCTAAATGGCTAGACTAGGTTGGAACCCGACGAAGCATCTCTTGCCCGACCTTTCCAGCTGCAATTTCTCTCAAGGCTGCCACGGTGGGTTTGTCTTTGGATTCAATTTTTGGCGCATGGCCTTGAGCGAGCATGCGCGCCCTGTATGTTGCCGCGAGTGTGAGCTCAAAGCGGTTGGGAATGCTCTTCAAACAGTCTTCGACGGTGATTCTTGCCATGATGATCAAGACCTGAAATTTAAACCGGAGGCCGTAATCCAAGTCGCTCTGCGAGCTGGGGAAAACGGAATAATCGAAGATGATACCTCAGCGCGGACGCTTCGACGATGCGTTGTAAATCGAGCAATGCCTGATCAAAGTCGTCGTTGATCACCAGAAAGTCAGCCTCATGGGCACGAAGCAACTCTTTTTGCGCCCCCTCAACGCGTCTAGCGATGGTTTGAGCATCATCCTGGTCTCGCGCCTCAAGCCGCCGGCGCAGTTCCTCCATAGATGGCGGCGCGATAAATACCACCACAGCGTCGGGGAAAAGCTGCTTGATTTGGGCTGCACCTTGGCAGTCAATTTCAAGCAAAAGGTCGTCGCCTTTAGCCAGGGCTGCCTGAACGAAAGCCTTAGAGGTGCCATAGTAATGCCCGTGGACATGGGCCCATTCGAGAAACTCGCCTTGTTGGATGAGATCCAAAAATCGTGCCTCGTCAACGAAAAAGTAATGCTCCGCCTGGCGCTCGGCTCGCCTTGGCGCGCGTGTTGTCGTGGAAATTGAGAGCTTGATGCCTGGACGGGACCGGAGCAAGGCGTGAACCAATGTGGTCTTGCCGGCGCCCGAGGGCGCAACAATCACAAAAAGCGAAGCCTTTAGCGGTTGATACTTGAGATCAAGCGGGTCTTTTTTCACGAGCTGTATCCTTGCTTTGGCATTGCGAGTCATTCGCAATACGGAAGCTTTTTTGGGTTTTAACCATCTTTCGATCCGCTGCTCGCCGATGGCGCTAGCATCGCCGGCAATCTTCCATCAAGTACGCTGCGAAAGCATCAGGGTGAGCTGTAAGTCCTTCGATCTCAATTCATTTTATTTTTTATTCAAGATTCTGGATCTGCTCGCGCATTTGCTCGATCAAAACCTTTAATTCCACCGATACCATCGACTGCTCAAGCATTTGTGATTTTGCGCCTAGCGTATTGGCCTCGCGTTGCAACTCCTGCATCATAAAGTCCAAGCGCTTTCCGCATGGTCCCCCTTTATCGATAATCTGATCAACCGCCTCGGTGTGTGCACGAAGCCTAGATAACTCTTCTGCGACGTCTGACTTCATCGCAAAAAGGCCCAGTTCCTGGGCAATCCGTTGTTGTAACTCTAAGGACTGATGTGGCAAACCTGGTCCTCCGTCGTCGCTCGTCGATGTCTTGTTTGTTGCCCGTCCAAGAGGGCCTGCCGGTTCACTGGCAGGTTCGATCGCTTGGGGCCCAGTTCGCTGCTCATTGCCGAAACCGATCGATGAAAGGCGCTCCTTGAGGCGCATTTCCAAGGCAGTCGACCAATTCGGCAATTGCTGTTCGAGTTCTCGACAAAGTTTGCGGATCGCAGCCACCCGTTCCTTTAAGAAGCTCGCAAGCCGGGCGCCTTCTGCTTCTCGGGCACTGTCGAGATTCTCAATAGCCTCAGCAGCAAGCTTCTTAATCGATTCTTGCAGCATTGCCTGTTCAACTTGATTGGCATCGACGGTGATGCCTGGAAATCGGAGCAACTCGAGCGGCGAAAAAGCTGTCAGCTCTGTTGTTTTTGTTCGTATATCAGAAACGAGTGCAAGCACTTGCGCCAAAACGCTCTCATTAAGTTGAATGACATCGCTTGCTGCCGCCTGTCTGCGAAGGTTGATCCGCATTTCCACTTTGCCTCGTTGCATGAGGCTTGCAATTTGCTCTCTTAACCATGGCTCAAGCTGACGGATTTCATCGGGGCATCGTAAGGAAAAATCCAGAAATCGGCCGTTGACGCTGCGAATATCGATTGCAAAGTGCCACCCCAGGGCAGCGTACTCGGCGCTGCCGAATCCCGTCATGCTTCTGATGCTTTGAGTTTTTGAATTTCCCATCCTTGTTCCCGCAAACGAGCGCTGGGGTCTCAGCGTTTGTGCGATTATGCGCCGCGTCGGGGTTAATCAAGCAAGGGTCAGGGCGATGTCGAAGGCAAATGAAAACGCAATGTCTGAGGGTCGAAATGATCACCAGGGAGGCAAAGGGCAGCACGAGCGGCTCAGCGGACGAAGACCCGATGAGTTGCGTCCCGTTTCGCTCGCAAGAAGGGCAACACGCTACGCAGAGGGCGCGGTGCTTATCGAAGTGGGTCACACGAGGGTGCTTTGCACTGCTTCAGTCGAGACCAAGGTTCCTGGTTTTCTCAAGGGAAAAGGGCAGGGCTGGGTGACGGCAGAATACGGCATGCTGCCTCGCGCAACGCATACGCGCGGCGATCGCGAGGCGGCTAGAGGAAAGCAAAGTGGAAGGACCCAGGAAATTCAGCGGCTGATCGGTAGAAGTCTTCGGGCTGTTGTTGATTTACAGGCTATCGGCGAGCACACGATCACCATCGATTGCGATGTGTTGCAGGCTGATGGCGGCACGCGCTGCGCGTCGATTACGGGCGCCTGCCTCGCCCTTGCGGACGCATTACAGTGGTTGCATCAAGCGGGTAAAGCAAGCGATAAGGCCCTCATCGCATGGGTGGCTGCGGTGAGTGTCGGAATCCGCGATGGCGCCATGATCTTGGATCTGGACTATGAGGAAGACTCTCAGTGTGATACCGATATGAATGTTGTGATGACCTCAAAAGGTGGTCTTATCGAGATGCAAGGTACAGCGGAGGGTGAGCCGTTCAGTCGCGAACAGGCCGTGATGATGCTCGATATGGCAGACCACGGGATTCGACAACTGCTCGCGGCGCAGCAGGCGTGTTGGCTTGAATGAGCGGGCGCAACCAGAAACCGTTGATGACGAGGCAATAAGCAAGGCAAAAGCCTGCCGTTTGCCGAGCGTATGCTGTGCCTAAGCCAGGGCATAGACCTCAAGGGAAGGCAATAGTATGGGTGCACTTAATGAATTGGTACTTGCCAGTTCGAATGAGGGGAAGGTCCTCGAGTTCCAGAGCTTGCTTGCCCCCTTTGGACTAAAGCTTATCTCCCAAGCCAGCTTTGGTATCGAGGCGCCGCCAGAACCTCATCCAAGCTTTGTGGAGAACGCTCTCATCAAGGCAAGATCAGCAGCGCGAGGTGCAGGGCTTGCTGCGCTTGCAGATGATTCTGGCATTTGCATCGAGCGACTAAACGATAAGCCTGGCGTTCATTCAGCGCGCTGGTCTGTATTACATGGCGGGTTGAACCACGATAGCGATAACAATCAAATGATTAATCAACAACTTAAAGGGGGATCCTCAAAGGCCTATTTTGTTTGTGTTCTAGTCCTGCTCCGATGGCCTGACGATCCGGTACCCTTAATCGCCGAGGCGCGCTGGCGCGGGCAGTGGCTTGCCGAGCCAAGAGGTCAAGGTGGTTTTGGTTATGATCCCCATTTCCTCCCCGAGGGGCAATCACTCACTGCCGCTGAAATGAACCTGGCGCAAAAAAACCGTCTTAGCCATCGAGCCAAAGCGATCGAGCAACTTCTTGCGCAAATGCTCAGCTTGGGCCTGCTTGCCGCACCCATGCGATCCGGTGATTGAGGCATGCTCAACCCGCCTAGGCCGGTCACGGCAATCAGCCTGGCTCAGCCCGATACGATTCGATTGCCCTTTCCCCCGCCACTCAGTCTCTACATCCACATCCCGTGGTGCATCAAAAAGTGCCCTTATTGTGATTTCAATTCGCACGAGGAACCGCAGCTCGCAAAAGGGCAAAGCTCGCTAAGCGCATCGCAAATCGAATCGCATTACGCAGCCTATGTTGATGCCTTGGTACGCGATTTGGAGGGTTCGCTCACCGCCGTGTGGGGACGAACAGTCCAAACAGTGTTTATCGGGGGAGGCACCCCAAGCCTATGCCCGCCGGCACAGATGGCAAGATTGCTTGATGCAGTACGAAGCCTGTTGAAGCTCTCGGCCGACGCTGAAATCACCATGGAGGCCAACCCCGGCAGCTTTGAGCGCGAGCGCTTCGAAGCTTTCGCTGAGGCAGGCGTGAACCGATTAAGCCTCGGGGTTCAAAGCTTTTCCGACGACTGCTTAAGGCGAATCGGCAGGGTTCACGACGCAAGGCAGGCGCAAGATGCACTTGATGCGGCGATTCGTATCTTCCCGCGGGTTAATGTCGATCTGATGTATGGCCAACCGGGGCAGACGCTTGCCAGTTTGGACCACGATTTGGCCATGGCGCTTCAGCGTGCTGGTAGCGCCCTTAGCCACCTGTCGATTTATCAGTTCACGCTGGAGCCCAATACCTTTTTTGCCAAGCATCGGCCCGAGGCAATGCCTGACGAAAAACTTCTTGAGTCCATGCAGACGCTGATCGATGAGCGACTCGGATCGGCAGGTTTTCAGCAGTATGAGGTGTCAGCCTGGTCGCTACCAGGCCAGCGTTGTCGCCACAATCTTAACTACTGGCAGTTTGGCGATTATCTCGGGATTGGAGCTGGCGCCCACGGGAAAATCAGCGATCATCGCGGTATTCGGCGAACAACCCGACAAAGGCGTCCGTTTGCTTACATCGACGCCTTGACGCACAAGCCTGAACCACAGCATGCCGCTGAGCGATGGCTGGAGCCCAGGGATCTTCCCTTTGAATTTATGCTCAACGCGCTCCGGTTAAAAGACGGTGTGGCAAGCCATTGGTGGCAGGAGCGTTGCGGATTGCCAGCCCAGGTTCTTGTGAAGCAGGCCAGGCGCGCCATCGACAAAGGGCTACTTGATGCCGATCCGAATCTTTGGCGTGCAAGCGATCTTGGCTGGCGCTTTTTGAATGACTTGCAGGCTTCGTTTTTGCATGAATCTCCATAAAGGTGAAGAATGCACCATGATGGTTTGCCAAAAGCAGGTTTGCACCTATATGGTGCATAGAAGCCGGCTCGGGTCCGCCTGCCTGGCCCCTGTTCTCGAATGGCGATGAGCCGGTGAATGGCATGTTTCGTGCTCAAGAAAATGCAGTTGGCGCTGTGATCGGCACCGTGCAGGCTGTGATCGATTCGGTTGATGTTGCGATCGACTCGCTTCATGCTTGGATCTTATGGGCCTGATCCGAGCTATGGCCTCAGTTGTTTAAGCGTTTCCTTTTTCAACGCAAAACCTTTTTGCTTTTTATGCCCTTCAACTCATGGAGATTAAAAGATGTCGAAGTCTGTGCAAGACGTGCTGAAGATGGTTAAAGATAATGACGTGAAATTCGTCGATTTCCGCTTTACCGACACCCGCGGCAAGGAACAGCACGTGAGCGTGCCTGTGTCTGCATTTAACGACGAGAAGTTCAGCGCCGGTCATGCATTCGATGGCTCTTCGATTGCCGGCTGGAAGGGTATCGAGGCCTCGGACATGCTTCTCATGCCCGACCCCTCAACGGCCAATATGGATCCTTTCCGTGAAGAGTCAACGCTGATCCTGAGCTGTGATGTTGTTGAGCCTTCCGATGGCAAGGGCTATTCGCGGGATCCGCGCTCGATCGCTAAACGTGCCGAAGCTTATTTGAAGGCTTCGGGTATCGGTGATACGGCCTACTTTGGCCCCGAGCCTGAGTTCTTCATTTTCGATTCAGTCACCTGGTGGGCTGACATGTCTGGCAGTGCCGTGAAGATTCACTCTGAAGAGGCTTCATGGAGCAGCGGCAAGGACATCGAAGGTGGCAATCTGGCGCATCGTCCGGCCGTGAAGGGCGGCTATTTCCCCGTGCCTCCGGTGGATTCCTTCCAAGATATGCGCTCAGAAATGTGCTTGATTCTTGAACAGATGGGCGTTCCCGTCGAAGTTCATCACCACGAGGTTGCCGGTGCTGGTCAGTGTGAAATCGGCACCAGGTTTTCAACCCTTGTACAGCGTGCCGACTGGACACAAATTCTGAAATATGTAGTTCATAACGTTGCCGCAAGCTATGGCAAGACCGCCACTTTCATGCCCAAACCTGTTGTCGGCGATAACGGGTCGGGAATGCATTGCCATCAGTCGGTCTGGAAAGATGGTCATAATCTCTTTGCTGGCGATAAATACGCGGGTCTTTCAGATTTTGCGCTTTACTACATCGGCGGCATCATCAAGCATGCGCGTGCGCTTAATGCAATTACCAATCCTGGTACTAATTCCTATAAGCGTCTTGTGCCTGGGTTTGAGGCACCAGTGAAGCTTGCCTATTCGGCGCGTAACCGTTCAGCGTCGATTCGTATCCCTTATGTAAGCAATCCGAACGGCCGGCGTATCGAAGTTCGTTTCCCAGATCCCACGGCTAACCCTTATCTCGCATTTGCCGCAATGCTCATGGCAGGTCTTGACGGGGTGCAAAACAAGGTCCACCCAGGTGAGGCCGCCGACAAGAATCTTTATGACCTACCGCCTGAAGAGGATGCAAAAATCCCGACGGTTTGTTCGAGTCTTGACCAAGCACTTGAGCAACTCGACAAGGATCGCGAGTTCCTGACCCGTGGCGGCGTGTTTAGTGATGAAATGATTGATGCCTTCATTGCACTGAAGATGGAGGAGGTCACGCGTTTCCGGATGACAACGCATCCGATCGAATTTGATATGTATTACTCGCTATAACAAATGATGCAGAGGTAATCAAGGGGGCGTTTGAAGACGCCCCCTTTTTCTTGGTGCTGAGTTTTTGGGTTTTACCGCGCTTCACGACCTGATGCCGGCTAGCATCGTTTTGCTGACGAGTATCGTGATGCCGGTTGGTATTGTTATGCTTACGAGTATTGTCATCCCAGTTAGTATAGTTATGCGGATTGGTATGGATCGATGAAGACCGCTGATCATCATGGTTACGCTGCTCTAAACCTTGCTGCTTCGGCCATGGTTTTGCTCGATCATGCGGGTAATGTTGTTTTCATGAATCTCGCTGCGGAGCAGCTCTTTGAGTGCACCTCACGGTCACTTCAAGGACAGCCCTTCTGGCGTTACTTTTTGGATGGCTCACCCATCGAGCATTTGTTCTGGGACGGCAAGCGCCTTATGTATGGGGCAAAGCGATTTGAGTTAAGCCTCACAAGGCCAGGCAGGGAGCCGCTTTTTTGTGCTTGCACCGCTGTGGTGCCTGAAGGTGCTGACTTGGGGCTTGTTCTAGAATTTCAAGCGCTCGAACAGCGACGAAGAGTCGATCGCGAGAACCGGATCTATGACTCCGCGAAGGCCAACCACGAGCTCTTGCGTAATCTCGCCCATGAAATCAAAAATCCGCTTGGTGGTATCCGGGGTGCTGCGCAACTCTTGGAGATTGATCTACCCAACGGTGATTTCCGCGAGTACACCCAAGTCATCATCAACGAGGCGGACCGCCTGCAGACGCTGGTCGACCGGCTGCTTGCGCCTCAGAAGCATTTGCCAAAAATAGAACTATTTAATATCCATCAGGTTTGCGATCGTGTCGGTTCGCTAATCACGGTTGAGTATCCGAAGGGAATAAAGGTCTTCCGGGACTATGACGCAAGTCTTCCGGAGATCGAGGGTGATCTTGAGCAATTGATTCAGGCCGTACTCAATCTTGCACGAAACGCTGCGCAGGCCATGCAGGGTCAGGGCACGATTAGCTTTCGTACGCGGATCGCGAGGCAGGTCACCATTGGTCGCGTGCGCCATCGATTGGCACTGGATTTGCATGTGATTGATAACGGTCCAGGCGTTCCACAAGAATTGCGTGAGTCAATCTTCTACCCACTGGTAACAGGCAGGGCAGGGGGGAGTGGGCTTGGGTTATCAATGGCCCAGTCTCTGATTCAGCAGCATGGCGGGATTATCGAATTTGAAAGTAAACCGGGTGAGACCGACTTCAAGGTTAGACTCCCCTTAATAGGTGGCAAGAAACGATGAAGGGTATATGGATCGTTGATGATGACCAGTCGATCCGTTGGGTGCTCGAGCGAGCGGTTCAACGTGAAGGCTTGGCGGTTCGTTGCTTCGATAACGCTCAAGAGTGCTTGCTTGCCCTGGAGCGCGATGCCCCCCAGGTGCTTGTTTCTGACATCAGAATGCCTGGGACTAACGGCCTTGAATTGCTGGAACGCGTACGTCGGCAGAGACCAGCCCTGCCGGTGATTATCACGACAGCTTATTCTGATCTCGACAGTGCGGTTTCGGCGTTTCGAGGCGGGGCGTTTGAGTATTTGCCAAAACCCTTCGACTTAGCCCATGCCATGGAGTTAATCAGGCGTGCGGTTCAAGAGTCAAGCCGTGAGGCGGTGGAAAGTCAGCAGGAGCTGGTGGCCACTGACATGCTTGGCCAGGCTCCAGCGATGCAAGAGGTTTTTAGAGCGATCGGTCGTCTTGCCTCCTCAAGTGTTACTGTTTTAATCACTGGAGAGTCAGGCACGGGGAAAGAGCTTGTGGCAAGGGCTTTGCATCGGCACAGTCTGCGCGCCAAAGGTACTTTTGTCGCGCTCAATACCGCCGCAATTCCCAGGGACTTGCTGGAGTCTGAATTGTTTGGACATGAACGTGGTTCATTCACAGGCGCCCAGCAGCAAAGGCGGGGACGCTTTGAGCAGGCCGAGGGAGGGACCCTTTTTCTCGATGAAATCGGTGATATGCCTTCTGAGCTGCAGACAAGGCTGTTGAGAGTGCTCGCCGATGGACAGTATTACAGGGTTGGGGGCCAGCAGGCACTGCAGGCGAATGTGAGAGTGATTGCGGCAACGCATCAGGATTTAGAGCAACGGGTTCATCAGGGTCAGTTCAGGGAAGACCTTTTTCATCGGCTGAATGTGATCAGGCTTCGCCTGCCGGCCTTGCGAGAGCGTGTCGAGGACATACCCCTGCTGAGCAGGCATTTTTTGCAGCGTAGTGCGAAAGAGCTGGGTGTTGAAGTTAAACGCTTATCCGACGATGCGCAGTCTGCTATATGCCGCTTTGGCTGGCCAGGTAATGTCAGACAACTTGAAAACACCTGCCATTGGATCACGGTTATGGCGCCTGCGCAGCTTGTCGAAGTCAAAGACCTGCCGGCGGAATTCAAGCAAAACAATCATCGCACCGACAACACGGGGCAGCTCGCTGGAAACTTAGGCGGTTTGCATGCGGGGGTGAGTAGCCAAACAACAGAGCATGTCGCAATCGGCTCAAACCGCCACGCCGATCAGCAGCAGCAGCCTCTCGGCGTCGCGTTGCCCGAGACCACGCGGCACGCTGAGATTTCCCGCAGCGAGGATCTTCGATTTGCAACAGGCTTGAAGGAATCTGCTGAAACGCTTGCTGCATGGGAGCAAGGTTTGATTCAGGAAGTACAGCGATCGCTGGCTGACCAGTCCGGCATGCCTGATGATTCCCGATTAATGGATGACCTGACGAGGCGCTTTGAGGCCCTGGTGATTCGCACCGCGCTGCGACACACACGGGGGCGACGTATCGACGCGGCCTCAAGGCTTGGCATTGGTCGCAATACGATTACGCGGAAAATTCAGGAACTTAAACTTGAAGACGACCCCTGGTAATCGGCTTAAAGAAGCTTTTTAAATCGCGCGATCACAGGTGCGTGGTCTGAGGCCTTTTCAGCCTTTCTCGCCTGGCGATTAATCTCACAAGCCGTGAGCCTTGGAAGCATCGCTTGACTAACAAGAATATGGTCAATTCGCAGGCCCTTGTTTTTTTGAAAAGCAAGTTGTCTGTAGTCCCACCAACTATAAAGTCTTGTCGTCGGGTCGATATGACGCAGCGAGTCAACGAGTCCGAGCTCCAGAAGTTGTTGAAAGCGATCGCGCTCCGGTGCCGAACAAAGTACTTGCCCGCGCCATTGCTCAGGATCGTGAACGTCAAGGTCTTGAGGTGCGATGTTGAAGTCCCCGAGGAGTACGAAGGGTCGAGAGCAACAGTCGGTATCGTTCAAAAATTTGAGCAGATGATCAAGCCAGCTGAGTTTGTAGCCATATTTTTCGGAGTCCACCGACTGGCCGTTTGGGACATAAACGTTGGCGATCAACAAATCGTCGAATTGCGCCAATAAAAATCGCTGTTGCGGATCGTCACCATGCGGCAAGCGCGCTTGAATAAGCGCCATATGCTCAAACCGATCCATGCGGACAAGTGTCGCAACACCGTTATAGGTCGGCTGCCCTGCATGAAAGGCCGCGTATCCGATGGCCTTGATTGCTTCATAGGGGAAACGATCATCGGTTGTTTTTGTTTCTTGTAAACAAACAATATCCCACTGTTGCGTTTCCAAGAGCTGCTTGAGCTGCTCGAAGCGAACTTTGAGCGAATTGACATTCCAACTGCAAATGCTCAGTGCTGATTCATCGGACATGGATAGCTCCATCGTCTGACGACGCGTCTAGCCCGTAAAGTTTGAGCAAGGCATCCAGGCAAGGCTCGCGTTTCATGAATGCTTTAAAGTGTTCAATCGCTGGCCGTAGGCTGCCAAGCGAAAGCAGTTCGCGCAGAAATCGATCGCCCAATGATGACCTTGTCGCTTGGTCAAGTGCCCTGATCTCACCCGAAACATCTTCGGTGAACGCCATGTAACAGTCGGCTGAAAGCACCTCGGCCCACAAATAACTGTAGTACCCAGCTGCATAGCCTCCGGCAAAAATATGCGAGAAGGCGTGGGGGAAACGATTCCATTCGGGGTAGGGCACGACAGCGACGCGACGCCTGATGTCTGCCAGCAAACGCATGATCTGGTCGGGATTGCAGGGCTCGACAGACTGATGAAGTTCAAGATCGAAGAGACCAAACTCCAGTTGCCGAAGAAGATACATCCCCATCATGAAGTGTCTTGCTTCGAGCATGCGTTGATAAAGGGACTCGGGCAGGGGTGAGCCTGTTTCAAAATGCGCCGTCATGCGTTGAATCTGTTCCCATTCCCAGGCAAAGTTTTCCAAAAACTGACTGGGAAGCTCAACAGCGTCCCATTCCACGCCGTTGAGACCAGCAATTCTTGGCTCTTGCATATCGGTCAGAACGTGGTGCAGACCATGCCCGAATTCATGAAACAAGGTTGTCACCTCATCGTGGGTGAGCATTGCTGGCCTTGAACCCACGGGGGCTTGGAAATTGCAAGTAAGCCACGCGATGGGGGGGCTGATGCCTTGCTTCGATGCCCGCCGATTCACAGCGATATCCATCCATGCGCCGTTACGTTTGGCAGGTCTTGAGTAGAGATCGAGGTAAACATAGGATCTGGCCCGATCATCGCCTTTGGCATAAATAGCATAGCAGCGAACATCTTGGTGCCAGACCGGTAGATCAAGGGCTTCAAAGCGATAGCCGAATAAATCTTGAATCAGTTGAAAAAGCCCCTCGAGCACCCGGTCAAGCTGAAAGTAGGCCTTGACATCTTGATCGGAAAAGCTAAAGCGTCGCTGTTTCAGTTGTTGTGTGACATAGGGAATATCCCAGGCTTCGACCTTATCGATACCCAACTGTTTGGCGGCAAACTCCGTTAGCGCCGCAAACTCCCTTTGAGCCTGAGGTTTAACGCGTTCAAGCAGGTCATACAAAAATGCTTTGACGGCTTCGCTCGATTGGGCCATTTTCGGCTTCAGTGACATCGCTACAAAATCAGCGAAACCAAGCAAGCGAGCACTTTCCTGTCTCAGTGTCAGTATCTCTTGCATCAGCGGGCCGTTGTCGAAGCGGGCATCGCCCTGATCGGATGCGAGCGTGCTGACCATGCGGTACATCTGCTCGCGAAGTCTTCGATCGTGGGCATATTGCATGACAGGCAGATAAGAGGGCATGTGGGGCGTAAATCGCCATCCTTGATGTCCCTCTTCTTGCGCACTTTGCTTTGCAGCCTCAATCACATCCTCAGGCAGGCCTGCCAGGCGTGATGACTCTTCGAGGTAGTAACAGCCAGCGTTCATGGCATCAAGTACATGCTCCGAGAATTGCTGTCCCTTCTCGCTCAGAAGCTTAATCATCTCCGCCAGCGTCTGACGCCTGTCAGCCGGCAGCTCAGCGCCTGCAAGCCGAAAGTCTTGAATGGCTAGCTCAAGGCTTCGATGGCGTTGCAGGTTCAGATCAGGCAATACAGGCTGAGGCATTTGTTGTTGCAGTTGTTGACAGCAATGAAGCAAGGCCTGACTCTGTTCAAGTGCTGTGTAGAAATCTGTCACCAGGGGCAGCATCTTGTTGAAAGCCTTACGCCAAGCAGCATGATCCATCACAGCGTTAAGGTGGCCAACCACCGCCCAGCATCTCGATAAGGCGTCAAGTGCTTCATCAAGCGGCGTGATGATCGCCTCCCAGCCCAAGGACACGGGCTTGCCCGATAGTGCCTCGAGCTGTTTTTTTGCATGCTCGAGGTGTGCAAGTATGGCTGGTTCGATGTGCTCAGCCTTGATAAGTGGGTAATCGGGATGAAGGGTGAGATTTAGAAGGGGATTGGTCATTGCTCAGCGTTGTTTGTGATGAAAGTTAATCAATCATGAAGACTAATCCATGATCAAGGTTAATCGTCGATTCAAGTGAGGCCGCAGGAAAACCTCGCTTAACGTCAAAAAAGTGTTCGTCAAGCACCGGCAACGATGGCTTCAAGCCTCCGATTCAATAGGTAAGATTTCTAGAAATGACTACGGGCTGCCTTAAGTGTATTGGCGAGCAACATGGCAATGGTCATCGGTCCAACACCGCCTGGCACAGGAGTGATCCATGATGCCTTGGCGCTTGCGCCCTCGAAATCCACATCGCCACACAACTTACCTGATTCGAGCCGATTAATACCCACGTCAATCACAACCGCGCCAGGCTTGATCATCTCTGCGCGGATGAATGCTGGCTTACCGAGCGCAGCAACGAGTACGTCGGCGCGCTGACAGTGCGCCTGCAAGTCCTTCGTCTTGCTATTGCAAAGGGTCACAGTCGCGCCCGCGGCCAGTAAGAGCATGGCTTGAGGTTTACCCACGATATTGCTGGCACCGACAATCACCGCTTCTGCGCCGCGAAGATTTACCTTGGTGTGTTCGAGCAAGACCATCACGCCTGCTGGCGTGCAAGGAACCAATCGTGGTTGACCTGAAAAAAGTGCCCCGCTATTGATGGGGTGAAAACCGTCGACGTCTTTGTTGGGATCGATACGGTCGATCAACCTGGCAGCGTCAAGATGCTTGGGAAGCGGCAGTTGCACGAGGATACCGTGAACCTTTGGATCCTGATTGAGCGCATCGATATTTTGGAGCAGATCATGCTCACGAATCTCGGCAGGTAGCCGGCGATGTTCAGAAACAATCCCCGCCTCCTCACAAGCTTTGACCTTGTTTCGAACGTATACCGACGAGGCCGGGTCGTCGCCGACCTGAATCACAACGAGGTGAGGTCGAGCCTTCGACGCTGGCCATTGATCCAGTTCTCGACGAATGGATGCGCGAAGCGAGGCTGCGATGGCTTGACCTTGGATAAGTGAGGCTTGTGACATAAGTACTCTCTGTGGCTTAGGGTAAAATCTGGGGCGTGGTGCACGATTGGTGCTTCGTGTACTTCGCGCTATAATAGCGAGCTTCTTTGGGGGTATAGCTCAGCTGGGAGAGCGCTTGCATGGCATGCAAGAGGTCAGCGGTTCGATCCCGCTTACCTCCACCAAGAACACGGTCCCGTTCGTCTAGAGGCCTAGGACATCACCCTTTCACGGTGAGTACAGGGGTTCGAATCCCCTACGGGACGCCATTTATGCCAATGCCTTCGCACAACGACCCCCCGCCTATTGACTCAGGCCTAAGGTCTGTGCGTCTGGTTTTGAGACGTGGTAGCCGTCGTCTTCGACGGCTCAATCCGACTGTCCGGGGAATGATTTGGACCGCGCTCGCGGGATTCATTTTTTCGCTGCTTAACGCAACCATGCGTTGGCTTGCGCTCGAACTGCATCCTTTTCAAGCGCAGTTTCTGAGGTACTTGTTTGGGGCCCTGGTGATGTTTCCCCTTATTGTTCGGACCGGGTTCGTCGCTTACCGTCCTAATCACTGGGTCGGTCAGCTTTGGCGGGGTGCACTCCATACCCTGGGCCTAAGTCTTTGGTTTTTAGCGCTGCCAAGAATCACACTTGCGGATATGACAGCGATTGGATTCACTGGGCCGATATTTATCATGATTGGAGCGATCTGGTTTCTTAAGGAACCCGCCCGATGGGACCGTTGGCTCGCCGCAGGGCTTGGGTTGACAGGTGTGATGGTCGTCGTCGGGCCGCAGCTTTCGGGTTCCGGTGGCCTCTATCACCTCTTGATGCTCGCGAGCTCGCCCGTCTTTGCAGCGTCCTTTCTGTTGACCAAGGTGTTGACGCGCTACGACAGGCCTGAGGTGATTGTTGTCTGGCAGTCAATCACCGTCACGCTTTTTAGCTTGCCCATGGCCTTGTTGGTCTGGAAAGACTTAAGCCTTTGGCAATGGTTTTGGTTTGTGGTTTGCGGTGCGCTGGGAAGCGCAGGCCATTATTGTCTGACGCGATCATTCGGCGTCAGTGATATCTCATCAACGCAGTCGGTTAAGTTTCTTGATCTTCTGTGGGCAAGTTTGCTTGGTTGGCTGATCTTTGCAGATATCCCCGCCAGTGCGACGCTTATCGGTGCGCTGGTGATTCTCGGGTCAACCCTTTGGCTCGCGCGACGCGAGTCCCGTCGTGCTTCAAAAGTCTGATGAGGAAGCCTTGAAGGCGGCATGAGCCCGATTGTTTGCCCCAAGCGCACGGAGAATCGCGCTGACATGGGTTTTGACCGTGGAAAGGCTAAGCCCAAGCTCGCTTGAAATGCTTTTGTTGGCTAGACCCTGTTCAAGAAGGCCGAGCACCTCGGACTGCCGTCGTGAAAGATGGCGACGACGAACGCGTAGTCCATGACCGCAGCGCTCCCCTCGTTCAACCCTTTTGAAATCGGCAAGGGGCTCTTGTGGACTTAGGGCTGCTACCCTGCGTTTTGACCAAAGTGCCTCAAGCCGCTCAAAAAGTTGCTTGCTTGTCGCCGTTTTGTACAGGAGTCCACTTGCGCCAAGTCCAAGAAATCGTTGGCTGAGTTTTCGATCTCGATTGGTGGTGAAAAGCAGGATCTGATTGCGATAAGGGCGAAACATCCGGCGAATGCGCCCGTCCGACATGATTCGGCTCGACCCTGGACGATCACCAAGATCGACCGTTTCCGGATCAATCAGCAGCTGGGCGTTACTAGCGTTCAGTGCTTCCAAAAGCTCGATGTCGCGCAAGGCTTGAAGCTGATAAAGCGCGACATGCCGGGAGAAGGCAATCACCTCATGGACAAAGGCCTGTTGATCAACCACGACCAGATGGGGCGGGAACGGTGCAGGTTCGCTTAGGCGCCGAGGGGTGCTCGAAGGAGCCAGGCTTGATCCATTAGCATGTTGGCATTCGAGTTTCGAGCTCGGGGTATTGCAAGCGTGATTGGGCATGGTGCGATGACTCGATGAGCAAGTTGTTGATGGACAGCTTCACGCTGGCGGACAATCGGCGATCGCCGCGCGACCTTGGATTAGACTCGGGACGATGAACCTGCAAGACCTGAAAGAAGCTGCTGCAAGGGGTCGTCCGTGCTGGCGCTTTTGTGTGGCACCGATGATGGACTGGACCGATCGGCACTGTCGTCAGCTTCATCGTTTGCTTTCGCAACATGCTAGGCTTTATACCGAGATGGTGACCACCGGGGCTTTGCTTCACGGCGATGTCGCGAAACACCTGGCCTTTGATCCGGTCGAGCATCCTGTCGCTTTGCAACTCGGTGGCAGTGAACCGGAAGATTTGGCTCGAGCTGCGAAGCTTGGCCTAGCCTGGGGTTATGACGAGATCAACCTGAATTGTGGCTGCCCGAGTGACCGGGTTCAGCGCGGTGCCTTTGGGGCCTGTTTAATGCGCGAGCCCAGACTTGTTGCCGATTGCTTTAAGGCCATGACCGATGCCGTATCGATTCCAGTCACGATCAAACACCGACTCGGGTTAGGTCGCGAACAAGACTTAGGCATGCTGACCGATTTTGTGGGCACACTCCATCGCGCTGGCTGCAAACACTTTATCGTCCACGCGAGGAATGCTTGGCTTGAGGGGCTTAGTCCCAAAGACAATCGCGAGGTGCCGCCCCTTCGCTACCAAGCCGTCTACGACCTGGCCGGTCAGTTTCCGGACAGCATTTTCGTGCTTAATGGCGGACTGAGCGATCATCACCAGGCCCTTGATGCCATGAAGTCGCTTGGAGGCGTCATGATTGGAAGGGCGGCCTATCAGCGCCCGGCGCTATTGGCCGATGTGGATCAGATCTGGTTTGATACCACGGCTCCAAACGAGGCATCGCCTTTGTTCGATCGGCTTGTCTGCGCCCTCGAAAACTACCGCAGTTACATGATGCGACAGATGGCGCTTGGCGTGCCTTTGGGGTCGATGACCCGCCATACCCTTGGCCTTTTTCAAGGCTTACCCGGTGCGCGGATCTTGCGTCGCGATCTTTCGGATCAGCATGCCCTACGTACTCAGGGTATTGGCTGGTTCGATGCTTCACTCGCTCGATTCTTAACCGTCCAGCGGACTGCTGCAACATAGGTAAGAACGGCGAACCACATCACAGTTGACAGCAAAACTTCCATACTGGCAAGTTGTTGGCTGAGCCCACTCTCCGTGGTTGCTCGAACAACACCCTCGGTGAAGTAAAGAAGACTGGCCATTGACCACCACTGGTGCATCACAATCGATCCGCGCCATATCCAGGGCAGGCACAGTAAAAGGGGCAGGACTTTCAGCCATAAGAGTGATCCCGGCCGTAACGGGGCAAGCCAAAGCTCCCAGGCCAAGCCGAGCAGGCATAGCAGTGCCCCGGCGATGGCGGCGGACTTGCGCGCCTTGGATGGCGGAACGCGCGCCATTAACATGAGGTTCCGTCTCCAAGCACTTTGGGTTGACTTGCCCATGCCTTTGCGAGAAACCCGGCAATCGCGCCTCGAACTGCATCGGGTTGCTCAACCATCAGTTGATGCCCGGCGCGATCAATGACCTCACATTGTGAACCAGAGATGGCTTTGGCGAGGCTTTGCGCCGCTTTAGGTGGTGTCATCAGATCGAGCGCACCAGATAACAATAAGGTCGGCTGACTGATCGATTGAGCCCGCGCCAGACCTTGAGCGTAAGTGTTGCAAGCTTTAAAGTCATTGAACAAAACGCCCGGCGACTGCCGCTCCATCAGTCGGCGACCTTGGTTGTAAATGGAAAATCCCGGGCCAGGTGAGCCAGGGTGATGCGAGATGCCGCTGTGAGACCAGCGGGTGATCATGTCAAATGCTTTTTGTTCATCATGTTGGGCGGCGCTCAGCAAGACATCAGAAACACGCATGGGAAAGGCCGAACCAAGCAAGATATTCGCCCAGCTCCGTGTTGGTTTGCACGCGGCAGCCTCTAAGGCAATCAGCGAACCCATGCTGTGACCGAGCCAGGCAGCAGCGCTCACGCCCAGGGCATCAAGCAGTTCACCGCACCACGCCGCCATCGCTTCGATGGTTTCACAAATCGGCCCTTCGCTGCGGCCATGTGCAGGCAGATCAACGGCGAGCACGTTATAGCCGTGATGGGCGAGCCATCGCGATTGCATGATCCATACACTGTGATCATTTTGTGCACCATGGATCATCAAGACCGACGGTAGATCGGGTCGGAAGGCTTTGCCTCCGGTATAAACATACACACGGTGATGATGTAGGCTGACTTCCATGTTACGGCCTCTTCGGAAATGCCACACGAAAGGCACGTTTTAAGTCATCGATCAGGTCGACAGGGTCTTCAAGACCAATGGAAAGTCTAAGCGTCGCCTCGCCAATTCCCGCCGCCTTCAGTGCTTGTTCATCCATGCGAAAGTGGGTTGTCGATGCAGGATGAATCACGAGTGAACGAGCATCACCAACGTTTGCCAGGTGGGAGAAAACCTGCAGGGCTTCGACAAAAGCACGACCCTGGGCTCGGTTGCCCGCCAGCTCAACGGCGAAGACAGCGCCGCAACCGCGGGGCATCAGGCGTTTTGCAAGTTGATGGTCGGGATGACTCTCGAGTCCAGGATAGGCAACCTTCGTCACATGGTCGTGGGACTCGAGGAAATGGGCCACTTCAAGGGCATTGCTAACATGTCGCTGCATGCGTAGCGACAAGGTTTCTATCCCTTGTAAAATCTGAAAAGCATTCATCGGGCTTAAGCAGGCACCGAAATCCCGTAAGGCTTCGCGTCTTGCGCGAAGTAGAAAGGGGGCTACCGTGGATTCTTCGGCAAATACCATGCCGTGAAATCCCTCATAGGGTTGGGTTAACTCCGGGAAACGATCACTGGCCATCCAATCGAATCGACCCCCGTCCACAACAACGCCGCCAAGTACGGTGCCATGACCACATAGAAACTTGGTTGCCGAGTGATAGACAAGGTCTGCGCCCCATTCGATCGGCCTGATCAACCAGGGCGTTGTGAAGGTTGAATCGACCAACAAAGGCAAGCCATGGCGGTGTGCGAGCGCTGACACCTGCGGAATATCAAGCACATCAAGGCCTGGGTTACCCAAGGTCTCGCCAAAGAGCATCTTGGTATTGGTCTTGATCGCTGCTTGCCAAGCGGCCATATCGCCGGGGGGTACGAAAGTCGTTTCGATGCCAAAACGGGCAAGGGTGTAGTGCAGTAGATTGTGCGAACCGCCGTAGAGCGCCGTCGATGCAACGATATGCGAGCCTGCGCCGGCAAGCGTCGCAATTGCCAAATGCAAGGCAGCTTGTCCGCTCGAGGTCGCAATCGCTCCGACCCCGGCGTCGAGGGCCGCCATGCGCTCTTCAAAGACAGCAACCGTGGGATTGCTCAGCCGTGAGTACACATGGCCTGACTGCTCCATGTTGAATAAGCCCGCGGCAGCGTCTGAGTCTTTGAACACAAATGCTGAGGTCAGATGAATCGGCGTTGCTCGCGATCCATGGCTTGGGTCCGGCGCAGCACCTGCGTGAACCGCAAGCGTGTCAAAGCGATAGTAATCATCGGTCGCCATGGCATCAATCCTATGATCAAAACGAGATCTGGATGCTAGCATCAGGCCTACGCCTCGGTTGAACCGTTGCGATCTTACGATCGCTCAGGTCTCTGGTGTCTTGTTCATTGCATAGAGGAATGGGTTCGCTAAGTCATGTTGGTACGCGATATTTTGAGAGTGAAGGGAACCGCGCTCTACACCGTCAGTCCTGATACTTTGTTGTCGGATTGCGTGACGGTCATGGCCGACCTTGATATCGGTTCGCTGGTTGTGATGGACCAGGGCCAACTGGCGGGGATGCTTTCGTTTCGCGAAGTCCTGCGGGTCTTGGCGCAAAGACAACGTGAGCATCGCATCGGTCCGACACCAACCATGTCGATGATTAAGGCATCAGAGGTGATGGAACCTAAGCCGCGAATTGCGAGTCCTGGCATGGACGTCAATGATTTACGCAAGATGATGCTCGAACATCATGATCGCTATCTGCCCGTGATGGATAACCGAATCCTTCTCGGTGTTGTTTCTTTTTATGACGTTGCACGCGCCGTGCTCGAAGCGCAAAGTTTTGAGAACCGGATGCTTAAGGCCTATATCAAAGACTGGCCAACGGAGGGCTGAGACGATGCACATACTTGTATCCAACGATGACGGCTACCTCTCACCAGGTCTTGCGGCACTTGCCGATGCGATGCGGGATTTTGGTAGCGTCACCGTGGTCGCGCCGGATCGTGATCGGAGCGGTGCTTCGAATTCGCTGACCCTCGATGCCCCGCTGACGGTGCGAAGGGCGCCCAGTGGCTATTACTTCATCAACGGCACGCCAACTGATTGTGTACACATGGCCATTACCGGATTGCTTGAAGAAAAACCATCGCTGGTTGTTTCCGGCATCAACAATGGGCCCAATATGGGGGATGACACGATTTATTCAGGAACCGTGGCAGCTGCCATGGAGGGCTTTTTACTCGGCGTGCCGGCCATCGCTTTTTCATTACAGTCGCGTTCGTTTGAGGGTGTGGCATCCGCAGCAAAGCTTGCGAGTTCGATCGTAGAACGGGCACTCAAACACCAGGGCCTTGAAAAGCCCTATTTGTTTAACGTGAACATTCCCGGACAGGTCGACCCGCTGCATCCTGATCCTGTTGTAACAAGGCTTGGCAAACGTCACATGGCAGAGCCAGTGATCGCGGCGAAAAACCCAAGAGGCGAGGCGATCTGGTGGATCGGACCGGCCGGAGCAGCGAAGGACGCAGGGCCTGGTACTGATTTTTACGCCCTTGCGCAGGGCCGCGTCTCGATCACACCCTTGAATATCGATCTTACTGCGCATCGCCTACTTAGCGACGTGGAACAATGGCTCCAAAGCCCGAGCTAGTCGGACGATCAATACCCCAAGCCGCCCAGTTGCCTGCGGTCAGCGGGCTTGGGCTCGATTCGGATACGGCGCGATTTCGTCTCATCGATACACTTGCACAATTGCATCATCTCGACACGTCTTTGGTCGACGTGATGCGCGCTGTGCCAAGACATCGCTTCGTTGAACCTGCCTTTGCAAGCCGTGCCTACGAGGATGTGGCTTTGCCGATCGGGCATCAGCAGACGATTTCGAAACCATCCACCGTCGCACGCATGATCGACCGAGTTCTTAAACATTTGTCTGGGAAAGATCGCAAGCGATTGAAAATATTGGAAATTGGAACGGGTTGCGGTTATCAGGCGGCTGTGCTGTCAAGGCTATTTGGCGAAGTCTATTCGATTGAAAGAATCAAGGATCTTCACTTGTTGGCCAAAAGGAATCTGCGCGGTATGCAATGCTTTAATCTTCGGATGCTTTTTGCCGACGGACTCATCGGACTTGCTCAGGCCGCACCATTTGACGCCATCATCGCTGCTGCAGCAGGTGAGGCGATCCCGGAAGCCTGGATGCATCAACTCAGTCTGGAGGGGATTCTCTTGACACCCATTTCGAGTCCAGGTGGCCAGGTGCTTGAGCAGGTGATCAAGCTCGGGCATGGTAAGTTTCAGCATATGCAACTTGATGCGGTTCGTTTCGTACCCCTGTTGCAGGGAACGCGTTAAGTCCTTGCCGTACTTGATCAACACCTTAAGCTGAAAAAGATCGATGACAAAGACTGTTTGCAAGCTCAACAGCGTGCAAGTTGGTACACCGAGCGCAGCTTTTGCCTTGTTGCCTAGAGCCCTTGGGATGGCATTCATCACGCTGTCGCTCGGGCTTGTCTCATGCTCCTCACCGCGAACGCCGGCGCCCATCGTGGATCGGTCGAGCAAGGTGCCCCCTGTGGTGATTGTTTCCTCGGTGGGGCAGTCAAAACCAGCCGTTGCTCCGGCATCGCCGGCTTCATCCACAAATCCAACGCCTCGTCCGATTGAAGCGGGTCCAATGGCTCAGCCATCTCGCGACCTGAGTAAGCCTGCAACCGAGGCACAAGGCCCGGCAGCCAGTGCCAAACCGATTCGAAATCCGCAGATCGTCTCGAGCGCCAGACCCGATGCTTCAAACCCGAGCCCTGACGTCGCTACGCCGCGTACCGACATGCCTCGTACCGATGCGCCTGCGATGCGACCCGACACAGGCGCTAAAGCAGAACGTAGTAACAAGGCTGATGTTGCGAAAAAAACAGAGTCGCCTCAGAAGAACGAGTCGGCACCGCGAACCAGCCAGGCACAACAAACAACCGAGGCGAAGCCATCTTCAACCCAAGAGCCCAAGAGCATTGATGCGAGGCGCGATGAACAAAAAGCGAATGCTGAGTCAAAAGCCTCAAATGTCGCCAATGATGTGAAAGATCAGGAGAGTCCGGGTGCTCTAAAGCCGCCAGCGAGCGCAGACATCGAATGGATTTGGCCTGCCGACGGCAAATGGGTGAGTACGTTTAGCGGTGGTAAAGGCGGAATCCGCATCGAAGGCCAATCCGGTGATCCAATCCTCGCGATCGGCGATGGCAAAGTGATTTTTGCTGGGCAGGGTCCCAAAGGCTACGGCAACCTACTGATCGTGCGCCACGAAGGCGAATTGCTCTCGGTTTATGCACATAACCGTGCATTGCTTGTGCAGGAGGGAAGCCAGGTCAAGAAGGGCCAGAAAATAGCAGAGATGGGTGATTCGGGTGCAGACCGCACCCAGCTTGGCTTTGAGCTAAGGCGCAACGGTAGACCTGTCGACCCGAGGTCGGCCCTACCACAGCGCTAATCGCAGCCGTAAACTTCAACAAGTCGGTTCGTGTCTGCAGTCTTGGTTTTTGATCTGGAAACAATACCAGACGCATCAGGACTTCGCCTTGCATGGCCAGAACTTCCCGACGGGGCAAGTCAATGGTCTGATGATGACATTGTCAGTTTTGTGCTGCAGCAACGGGAGGCGCAGACCGGAAAGTCTTTTCTGCCACTGCAATTTCACCGTGTGGTTGCGATCGGCTGTCTTTTTCGCAGGGAAAGCGATTCGGGCGAGGTCTTGCAGCTACGCTGTCTTGGTGATCATGGCGATGACGAACGTCGCCTGGTCCGCGACTTTTTCGGCATCATCGAGAAGTATGCGCCACAGCTTGTGAGCTGGAACGGCGCAGGTTTTGATTTACCGGTCTTGCACTACCGTGCGCTTATCCATGGCTTGGCAGCTCCACGTTACTGGGATATGGGCGAAGATGATCGGGATTTTAAATATAATAACTATATTAGTCGCTATCACCATCGTCATACCGACTTGATGGATTTACTCAGCCTTTATAACGGAAGAGCAATTGCACCGCTCGATCAGGTGGCTATGCTTTGCGGCTTTCCGGGTAAGCAGGGCATGAGCGGCGCACAGGTCTGGCCAGCCTTCTGTGAAGGACGGATCGATGATATCCGCCATTACTGCCTGACTGATGTGATGAACACCTGGCTTGTTTGGTGCCGTTTTCAAAAAATGCGAGGGCTTTATTCGGTAGAACGTTATCAATATGAGATTGAATTGGCGAGGTCATTCGTGAGCCAGCAAAGCGATTCGAGATGGGCGAGTTTCATAACGGCCTTGGAAGGGCGCTGAGCATGGCAAGAGGTCAACGGCGGTCCCGTGCTTCATCGGAGGCAATGCCAACTTTGTTGCTGGATATTGAATCGGTCGACCTGGAAGGTCAGGGCGTTGCGCGAACCGAGGGTAAAGTGATCTTTGTCGATAATGCTTTACCTGGTGAGCGGGTCCTCGCGAGCGTTGTCAAGCAAGGCGCAAGATTTGACCGCGCTGAGACGATTAAGATTCTTCGTGCATCAAGTGGTCGGGTGGAAGCTCGTTGTCGATATTTTGGGGTTTGTGGCGGCTGCAGTATGCAGCACATGGACGCCCCGACACAGCTTGCCATTAAGCAGCGCGTGCTCGAGGATCAACTCTGGCACCTGGCACGCATCAAGCCAGAAACAGTGCTTGCCCCGATCGCCGGTCCGGCCTGGGCCTACCGCCATCGCGCACGTTTAAGTGTGCGGGATGTGGCCAAAAAAGGCGGCGTGCTCGTCGGTTTTCACGAACGTGCTTCAAGCTATGTGGCACAGATGGATGCCTGTGAGGTGTTGACGGGCAGGGCATCTGCACTCATTACGCCATTAAAGCGTTTGATCGAATCGCTCAGCATCCGACAAAGGCTGCCTCAGATTGAGCTTGCTCAGGGCTCTGGGACGCTGGCGCTGGTATTTCGAGTGCTTGAGGCGCCCACAGATCTGGACTGCGAACGCCTGCGTGAATTCGGGAAAAGCCATCAGGCAGAGATCTGGCTTCAGGCTAAAGGACCTGACGCTATTGAATTGCTATACCCGACGAAGTCCGCGCTCTCATATCGACTCGCCGATTTCGATCTCGACTACCCGTTTCGCCCGACTGACTTCACGCAGGTTAACCACAGGGTAAATGAGGTGCTCGTACGCAAAGCCGTTAGCCTGCTGGCGTTGAGTGCCGGTGATCGTGTACTCGATTTATTCTGCGGCCTGGGAAACTTCAGTCTTGCGCTTGCTCGAATTGCAGCGTTTGTCGTGGGTCTGGAGGGCAGCGAGGCACTCGTGCGAAGGGCAGGCGCAATTGCGGCGGCTCAGGGACTTGGCGACAGAACAAGATTCGAAGCAATAAATCTTTTTACGCTAAATGAATCAGCCTGGGACGCGCTGGGGCAATTTGAAAAGCTTTTACTGGATCCTCCTCGCGAAGGTGCGCAGCTCATTTGCGAGCTTATCGCGAGGCAGGTGATGAAACCAGGCCGGATCGTTTATGTTTCTTGTAACCCGGCGACACTTGCACGTGATGCGGCGATTTTGGTACATCAAGCCGGCTATAGGCTTGAGGCGGTAGCGGTCGCAAACATGTTTCCCCAAACGTCGCATGTTGAATCGATCGCTGTCTTCATGCCATCGACAACACCCATGCTGGAGCGCCACGCACCCCGGCTGTCGGACGATTCCAACAGCCGAGGCTCGGAACTTGCTTAGTCGCGGTCTCCGCCAACGATGCCTAGAATGGCCAGCAGATTGCTAAACACGTTATAAACACTCAAATAAATGCTAAGCGTGGCTGTGACGTAGTTGTCTTCACCACCTTGCAAGATTCGCTGAATGTCTACCAGGATAAAAGCGGAGAAAATCGCTATGGCGAGCACAGAGATCGTGAGCATCAAGGCTGGCATTTGAAAGAAGATGTTTGCCAGGCTTGCCACGATCAAGAGCACGACCCCTATCGTCAGGAACTTACCCATGTTGGTGAAATCTCGCTTAGAGACGGTAGCGATCCCTGCCATCACGGCAAAAATACTTGCAGTGCCGCCAAAAGCCATCATGATTAGGCTCGCGCCGTTGCGAAGCCCCAACACGCTGCCAATCAAGCCCGAGAGCATCAGTCCCATGAAGCCGGTAAACACCAGCAGCAAGCCCACCCCAGCTGCGGAGTTTTTGTTCCGCTCAATCAAATAGAAAAAGCCAAAGGCAATCGCCAAAAAAGCAATGGCACCGATAAAGGGGCTTCCGGCAAAAAGACTGCTGAACTTGGTTTGTACGCCAATCCATGCGCCTGCGATGGTCGGAATCATCGAGAGCGCGAGCAGAGCAAACGTGTTTCGCAGTACCTTACGCTGACGCGACTGATCGACAACAGCATCAAAGCCCAAGGAACTCGAGCGCCAGTCGGCGTTGCCCCGTCCGAACTGGGTACTCTGAAGGTTTGACGGAGAAGACCTGCTTCCACCAAATTGATCGTTGTGTTGATAACTCATGTGTTTTACTCCTTGAAATAGACATCGCGGTTGTCTAACAGCGTCAATGTAAGGTGAAATGAGCGGAATTTCAATTGACCCTTCAGACAATGGATAGGAATCAGTCCTCGGGAACGATGTTAGAGTTACGGGCTTTAATTTCTTTGTGATGGCGAATAATCATGGCTGTAGAAAAAACTTTATCGATCATAAAGCCCGACGCGGTTGCCAAACAAGCGATCGGTGCTATCTACGCCCGTTTTGAGGCCGCAGGGCTCAAGATCGCGGCAGCGCAAATGATGCACTTGTCCCGCAGCCAAGCGGAAGCCTTTTACGGCGTGCACCGGGAGCGTCCCTTTTTCAAGGATTTGGTCGACTTCATGATCTCGGGTCCGGTGATGGTTCAGGTCTTGCAGGGCGAAAATGCGATTGCGAAGAACCGTGAATTGATGGGCGCAACCGATCCGAAGAAAGCGGCAGCTGGCACCATCCGAGCAGACTTTGCCGACAGCATCGACGCAAATGCAGTTCATGGTTCTGATGGTCCGGACACCGCATCGGTTGAAATCGCTTTCTTTTTCCCGGCCATGGCGGTTTTTGACCGCTAGGTGCCGACCTTGGTGTTGAACGTCTATGCTCGGTGAATTCACGCAGCTCCTCGGATGTTCAGCGCATAGTCTCAAGCCAAAGCTCGAGGCCCTAGGCCAAAAGTCTTTCAGGGCAAACCAGCTGCTCCAGTGGCTGCACCAGCGCGGTTGTAGCGACTTTGAAGTCATGACCGATCTGGCAAAAAGCCTGCGGTCCTCGCTTTCCACACGTTATCCGATCGCAACACCGGTCATTCTCAAGGACCATGTTGCATCGGACGCAACACGAAAATGGCTCTTCGATGTAGGCGCGGGCAATGGGGTGGAGTGTGTTTTTATTCCTGAGCGCCGACGTGGGACGCTATGCGTTTCGACACAGGTCGGTTGCGCACTTGCCTGTAGCTTCTGCGCGACCGGCGCCCAGGGCTTTAACCGCAACCTGACAGCTGGCGAGATTATCGCCCAGGTCTGGTTGGCCCGTTCCTTGCTACTCGACAGCACCAGCGCCTCAGCAATTCGTCTGCCAGATCGCTCAGGCGCTGATAGCTTTCAAGGCGCTGATGACCTTGCGGACCTTGTCGATACCGATGAGGATGTTACGACGGTCAAACCGATCTCCAACGTGGTCTTCATGGGCATGGGAGAGCCGCTGCAAAACTACGAGGCCACGCTTGAGGCCTTGCAGATTTTGCTCTCCGATCATGCTTATGGCTTATCCCGGCGGCGTGTGACGGTGAGTACCTCAGGGGTGGTTCCGATGATCGATCGGCTTGCGCAAGATTGTCCGGTGGCGCTCGCTGTCTCGCTTCATGCGCCGGACGACCTCTTACGCGATCGCTTGGTTCCTTTAAACCGGAAGTATCCGCTTGACCAATTGATGGGTGCTTGCGAAGGCTACTTGAAACACGCGCCTCGCGATTTCATCACCTTTGAGTACACCATGATCAAGGGCGTCAACGATCGTCTTGATCAAGCCGAGGCACTCGTATCCTTGCTCAGCCGCATACCCTCGAAGCTTAATCTGATCCCCTTCAATCCCTTTCCTGGCTCGAATCTTCAACGAAGCGATGCTTCACAAATCAGACGTTTTGCCGAGCGCCTGCTCAGTGCGGGTATCACGGCAACCATTCGAAAGACCCGGGGCGAAGATATCGATGCAGCCTGTGGGCAGCTTGCAGGCGAAGTCATTAACATTACCAAAAAGCGGCCCAGCATGGATCCGCGCCGTCTCAGCTAATGCCCCGGTGGCACGATAAGTCATACGATGGTGCGAGCAATAACAACGAATGACCGGCAGGCTGAGCAACAGCCCAAGAGCATGCTCGATTTGCGGCATCGTCGCCAAAAGCTTGGTATCAGTCCTCAAGCCATGGCCCAGGGCCTAGGTTTGAGCCTTAAACAGTTTGAGTGTCTGGAAGCAGGCGACTGGCAGGCGTTGCCCGGAGCAGCCTTCGTGCGCTCGGTATTGTTTGCCTATGCGCGACGGCTTGGCATGGATGATCGCGAGGCCGTTGAGCAGCTTTTGCCCGAAGATTACCGTCACCGTGTAGCGGAATTGCACGCCGACATTGATCATCGCCGAATCAAGCCGAAAGGGCTGTTGGGCTTTGCGCATGGTGGGTCAGGTAGTGCGTTGGCCTGGTGTTGCTTAATGCTTGCAAGTGCTGTGGTGGTGATCCACTTTTTCGGACGACAATAGCGTCGTCTTTTTGCCGCAGGTTATTCAAGCATGAACCATTTACCTTCCAACCCTGCAATGCAGTCGCAAGCGCCACTTGAGCCGACACGGGCATCGAGTCTTTCCCGTCGGCGATCGCTGCAGAGTGTTTTGCGCTGGGGAAAACGTGAAGTCCGCATCGGCGGGGATGCTCCGATTGTCGTGCAGTCGATGACAAATACCGACACCGCCGATGTGATCGCAACCGCCATTCAAGTGAAGGAGCTTGCCGCTGCGGGCTCTGAAATCGTGCGGCTGACCGTCAATTCGATAGAGGCGGCAAAGGCTGTTTCAGCAATCCGAGAGCAACTGGATCGTATGGGTGTTGATGTGCCCTTGGTTGGCGATTTTCACTACAACGGTCACAAGCTGCTGCAAGAGGTTCCCGAATGCGCGCAGGCGCTGTCGAAATACCGAATCAATCCGGGCAATGTTGGCTCGGGATCGAAGCGCGATCATCATTTCGCCTCGCTGATCGAAACGGCGATGCGTTGGGATAAGCCGGTCAGGATTGGGGTCAATTGGGGTAGCTTGGATCAAGCGGTACTTGCCCGTTTAATGGACGAGAATGCCAAACGTGCTAAACCCTGGGAGGCATCGGCGGTCATGCGCGAAGCCTTGGTGACTTCGGCACTTGAGAGTACCGATGCCGCCATGCGTTTGGGCATGGACGCTGCGCAAATCTGTCTGTCGGCCAAGGTCTCTAGCGTGCAAGATCTTATTGCAGTTTATCGCTCGCTTGCGGCGCGGTGCGACCAGTCGTTACATCTGGGCCTCACGGAGGCCGGCATGGGAAGCAAAGGCATTGTTGCGTCAAGCGCTGCCATGGGCATTCTTTTGCAAGAGGGTATTGGTGACACGATTCGCGTTTCTCTGACGCCTGAACCAGGCGGTGATCGACGAAAAGAGGTTATCGTTGCCCAGGAATTGCTGCAAACCATGGGGTTGAGGGCCTTCACGCCGATGGTTGTCGCCTGTCCCGGTTGCGGGCGAACGACAAGCACTTTCTTTCAGGAACTCGCTGACGATATTCAGCGTTGGCTGCGCGAGCAGATGCCGCAGTGGCGTGCGCATTACCCAGGTGTGGAAACCCTGCAGGTTGCAGTCATGGGTTGTGTGGTCAACGGTCCAGGTGAGAGCCGCCATGCGGATGTTGGCATATCATTGCCGGGGTCCGGCGAGGCGCCGGTTGCGCCGGTCTTCATCGACGGCGAGCGTCGAGTCACCTTAAAAGGGGATCACATTGCCCGGGACTTTCAGGAAATCGTCGAGTCTTATGTGAAATCGAGATTTGGAAAGCTCAGCGAATCCCAGGGTGTTTAGCGTCATGATGGCAAAAATGGCTTGATCGCGCTGGCCGCTGCCAGGGTCTTTGCCCTGACTACCTCAGGTCGGTTCTTAACCAGTAAAGTTATACGAGTGAACAAGAGCAAAACAAGAATCGCGCCGCTACAGGCCGTCCGTGGGATGAATGATGTCTTACCCGCTCAAGAGGGTTTGTGGCGTTACTTTGAGGAAACAGTCGCCGCCGTGGTCACGAGCTATGGTTACCGGCAGATCCGTACGCCGATTCTTGAGCACACCGGCCTGTTCTTGAGGGGCATCGGGGAGGTGACCGACATCGTCGAAAAAGAGATGTACTCCTTCACCGATGCGCTTAACGGTGAACAACTCACCCTGAGGCCTGAATCAACAGCAGGCGTTGTCCGCGCTGTTATCGAGCACCACCTGCTTCACGATGGCCCCCAACGACTTTGGTACCAGGGCCCGATGTTCCGTCATGAGCGGCCTCAACGCGGTCGCTACCGGCAGTTTCATCAGGTCGGCCTTGAAGCGCTTGGCTTGGAGGGGCCGGATATCGATGCCGAGTTGATTCTGCTTTGTGCCAGGCTTTGGGAAGAGCTTGGACTGAAAGCGCTGCGTCTGGAGATTAACTCGTTGGGACAGAGCGACGAGCGACTTGCGCATCGTCAGGCCTTAATCGCCTACTTTGAAGCCCATGAATCAACACTCGATGAGGACGCAAGGCGACGGCTGCATAGCAACCCCTTGCGGATTTTGGACAGCAAGAATCCTTCCATGCAAGCCCTGATTGAAGCTGCTCCGAGACTCGATGCGTTTCTCGGGGAGGCTTCGATCGCGCATTTCGAGGGTTTGCAAGCCTTGCTGCGGCGCCGCGGTCTTGGCTTTAACATCAACCCGCGCCTGGTGCGGGGGCTTGATTATTACAACTTGAGCGTTTTTGAGTGGGTGGCTGAAATCGATGGTAAGCCGCCACTGACGGTTTGCGGTGGTGGTCGTTACGACGGGCTCATCGAAACCCTGGGCGGCAAAGCAGCGCCGGGTTGCGGCTTTGCCATCGGCGTAGAAAGAATACTTGATCTCTTGCAAATGCATCTACCACCCCAGGCTACGGCCTGCGATGTTTACCTGGTCCATCAGGCGACACAATCAACCTTGGCGGCAATGGATCTGGCCGAGCAGTTGCGCGATCACGGTCTCGATGTCTTGCTGCACTGTGGCGGCGGTAGTTTCAAGTCCCAGTTTCGCCGGGCCGATGCCTCTGGTGCCGCGTACGCGGTGGTCCTGGGCGAAGACGAGCTGACCCAGGGCGTGGCGACGATTAAGGATTTGCGTGATTCTTCGGTGAGTCAGGTCCGGGTTGCGATGAGCGATGCGGCCAAACACATTCTTGAGCATGGTTTTGGAGTACAGCACTGATGTCAGATCATCATTTTGAAGCGGAAGAGGTCGATCGGCTCAAAGACTGGTGGAAGCGCCACGGCAACTGGGTCAGTATGCTGTTTGCCCTCGGCCTATTGTCAATCGCCGGATGGCGAGCTTGGGGCTGGTATGAGGACAAGCAGGCGCAAGAGGCCGCGGAAATTTATGACAGGGTGGTGATTGCATCGGCCAAAGCTGATTTGCAAGCGCTTAAGCAAGAATCGGGAAGTCTTTTTGAGCAGTACCCCAAAACGGCTTATGCGCCGCTCGCAGCATTGTTGAGCGCGAAGCAGCATGCGTTTGCAGGTGATTTGAAGACCACGACGACCTTATTGCAATGGGTGGTTGACAAAGGCAAAGACGAGGGTCTTGTGGCGGTGGCGCGTTTAAGGCTTGCCGCTGCACTGCTTGAAGATGGCAAGGCAGACGAGGCGCTCACTGTTTTAGACGCAATGAAATCAGCCAAATCGGCTGAATCATTTGAGCTTTCTCGCCTCGATCGTCGTGGTGATGCGCTGATTTCTCTGGGACGTAAAGAGGAAGCAGTGAAGGCCTGGGAAGAGGCGCTAGAAAAGAGCATGGATGACCCGGGCTGGAAGCAACTGCTGCAAATTAAGCGGGATCATGCCGCATCGTCTCCAGGCAAAACCTCATGAGCCAGATGAAGCTAAGTAAGCAGCAACAGGTCGAAGCGATCGCAGCAGGCTGCCTCGACGCGGCAGCGTTCGCAGAGATCGGGGGTTCAACGCGGCGTTCGGCGATCGCTCGTGCCTTGAAATGCCTGGCTGCAGGTTCGGCGGTTGGCAGTTCACTGAGCGCTTGTTCAGCCCTCAATACGGTTTCCTCGTGGATGCCCTGGTCCTCGGCAAAGCCGAAGTTGCCGCCCTTGCCTGAGTTAGGTGTCAGCAATCAGCTCAGTCTGCTTTGGCGGACAAATCTTGATGAGATCGGCCAGGGCTTTGCGCCATCGATATTCGAGGGCAATTTATTTGTCGCTACCCGCAGCGGCATGCTCAGTGCCTTCGATCTCACGAGCGGTCAGCGCGGTTTTGAATATCGCTACCCCAAGGGCTTCAGCAGCGGCGTCGCAAGTCTCGAAGGGCGACTGTTTGCAGCAGGTCGTGATGGTTTTTTGCTGGCATGGGATCGAAGCGGAGCCTTGCAATGGTCAAGCTATCTCGGTGCAGAAGCTGTTTCCGTCCCCGCGGCAGGTGCCGGGATTGTCGTGGTTCGGACCAGCGACAACCGGATCCAAGCGTTGGATCTTGAACGAGGCCAGGTGCGCTGGAGTATTGCGAGACAAAGTCCACCGCTTGTTTTGCGTGCAACAAACGCCGCAGTGATTCAAGGGCAAACGGTGTTTATAGGCTTGCCCGGTGGCCGAATGATGGCGGTGAACGCAGCAAATGGTCAGGTGATCTGGGAAGCTTCGGTGTCTGCGCCGCGAGGTACCACTGAGATTGAACGGCTCTCCGATGTCCTGGGGCAACCCATCGTAAGTGAGGGCGAGGTGCTGGCCGCTAGTTTTCAAGGCAAGCTATCGAGCTTCGATAGCCAAAGTGGCCAGTTGCGCTGGGCGCGCGACTTTACGGCTGTGGGCGGTCTTGCAGCGGATGCGGTGCAGGTCATCGCCGTAGACGATCGTGGCCAGATTCAGTCCTTCAGTCGAAGCGGCGCGCCGCAATGGAAACAGGAGGCGCTGAGGGGTCGTCGACTCTCAGCGCCTGCGCTCGGTTCGCGTCTGGGGCTTGTGGCCGATGAAGAAGGCGTCTTGCATGCCCTGGGTCGCGAACAAGGGCAACTGCTTGGACGGCTAAGTGTTGCGTCTAAGCCGCTTGTCTGTGCGCCACTGCTGGACCAGCAGCAGGGCTGGACGATTGCCGGGGATGGGTCCATCACCGGCTTTCGAATGACTCATGCCTGAAGTCCCTCAACGCTGGCCTGTCTTAGCGATTGTCGGACGTCCCAATGTCGGAAAGTCAACGCTCTTTAACCGGTTGACGCGATCGCGTGATGCGCTGGTTGCCGACCTTCCGGGATTGACGCGCGATCGCCAATACGGAAGAGGACGCTTGGGGACTGAAAACTATATCGTTATTGATACAGGAGGGTTTGAGCCGGTCGCGAAAGAGGGCATTGCCGCCGAAATGGCAAGGCAGGCGCGGCTTGCTATTGTCGAAGCCGATGTTGTTCTCTTTATTGTTGATGGCCGGCAAGGCCTAGCGCCGCGCGACTTGGAAATTGCAGCAGAGCTGAGAAGAACCGCAAACAAGCTTGTGCTTGCGGTTAATAAATGCGAAGGCATGCGTCACGATCATGTGCTTGCCGACTTCCAGGAATTGGGATTCGCGAGAATGTTTGCGGTCTCGGCAGCCCATGGAGACGGGGTAAGAGCCTTATTGGATGACTTGTTCGAAGCAGAACTCTGTAGCTTTTCCAAGGAGGCTGTCGGCACGGTAACTGAGGAGCGCGAAGCTTCTGAATGGCAGCATGATCTTGCTGGCGTTGATCAGGCTTCGCCTTCAGAGTCCCAACAACAAGGGCATACAACAAATGGTCCGGCGCCCATGCGTGTGGCGATCGTTGGCCGGCCCAATGCAGGGAAATCAACCTTGATCAATGCGCTTCTCGGGGAGGAACGGGTCATCGCCTTCGATAAACCAGGCACAACCCGGGATGCTTTATCTATCGATTTCAAGCACCTCGGGCGCGATTACACCTTGGTGGATACCGCTGGATTGCGCAAACGCGGGAAGGTACATGAAGTCGTTGAGAAGTTTTCTGTTGTTAAAACGCTCCAAGCCATTGAACAAAGCCATGTTTGTATTCTGATGCTGGATGCTGGCGAGGGCGTAGGACATCTCGACGCCGGCATCGCCAACTATGTGCTTGATGCCGGACGTGCGGTTGTGGTCGCAGTGAATAAATGGGATGCGCTTGAGGCAAGTGCCAAGCAGCGCTTTAAGCGTGACTTATTACAGTCTCTCCAATTCTTACAGTTTGCAGAACTTTGTTTTATTTCGGCTAAGCATTCAAGAGGGTTGGCGAGTTTGATGCGTGCGGTGAATCAGGCTTTCGCTGCAGCGATGGCAAAGTTGCCTACCCCTAAGCTGACCCGTGCGCTGCGCGAGGCCGTCGAACGACAACAACCACCGCGTAAAGGACCGTTTCGGCCTAAGCTGCGCTATGCGCATCAAGGGGGCCAGAATCCACCTGTGGTTGTTGTTCACGGCAATTCGCTCGATCGTATTTCAGAAAGCTATAAAAGATATTTAGAATCTTGGTTTCGCGAGGTGTTTAAGCTGCAGGGTACGCCGCTACGTATTGAGTGGCGATCTTCAACAAACCCCTACGCGAAGGAGGATTGAGCGGTGTAGGTCATTGGGAAGCAGGCAAAATCCAATGCAAAGGGAAAAGAAAAGACTCCCGTAACAAGAAAACAATACCGAACGGAGCTATCACCATGAGCAATAAAGGGCAGCTTTTGCAGGACCCCTTTCTCAACATGCTTCGGAAAGAGCATGTTCCAGTGTCAATTTATCTTGTTAATGGCATTAAGTTGCAGGGGCACATCGAGTCGTTTGACCAGTACGTCGTGCTACTCAGAAATACGGTGACCCAAATGGTCTACAAGCATGCGATTTCAACCGTCGTACCTGGGCGCGCCGTTAATTTTTCCTCTGACGCCGACGCAGGGTGACCTTTTCTTCACGCAGCCTGCTGATCGCAGTTGATTCGCAGCGACGGGCATCCGCTGACCTCGACGAATTGCACGCACTAGCCTTATCGGCAGGCTTGGCCCCTGCAGTGAGACTTCGTTGTCGTCGCGATCGCCCTGACCCAGCTTTATTCATAGGAAGCGGCAAGGCTGAAGAGATTGCAACAATGATTGCGGATGAATCGATCACCGAAGTGGTTTTTGATCAGGCGCTTTCGGCGGTGCATCAGCGAAACTTGAACCGGCTCTGGAACCTGCCCGTGCTTGACCGAACCGAACTCATTCTTGAGATTTTTGCACGGCGAGCCCAGAGTCAGGAAGGGCAGGCTCAAGTGGAGCTTGCGCGGCTGCAGCATCAATCAACCCGGCTCGTAAGAATGTGGACACACCTTGAGAGGCAACGCGGGGGGATCGGCGTGCGTGGCGGACCAGGTGAGCGCCAGATCGAACTCGATCGGCGAATGATTGAGGTCAAAATCCGACGCCTTCGTGAACGACTATCCTTGATGGCCAAGCAACGGCAGACCCGTCGAAAAGCCAGACATCGGCAAGGCGCCTACAAGGTCTCGCTGGTTGGGTACACCAATGCGGGAAAGTCGACCCTGTTTAATGCGCTTGCGGGTTCTGAAGCGCCGGCATTTGCTGCAGACAAGCTTTTTGCCACGCTCGACACGCTGACGCGCCGCATTCATCTTGGCCAGGGTATCGACTGTGTACTTTCAGATACCGTCGGATTTGTACGCGATTTGCCCCACGGTCTGGTCGACGCATTTCATGCCACCCTCGAGGAAACCGCGCAGGCGGATTTGCTCCTGCATGTGCTCGATGGCGCTAGCCAGGAAAGAGAGCGCCAAGCCGAGGAAGTGTTCAAGGTTTTACGCGAAATCGGCGCGGGGGATTTGCCACGCATTGACATCGTGAATAAGTGCGATTTGCTTAACCTGAGCCCCGGTGTGCAAAAAGATCCCTATGGTAGGATCCATCGAATCCACATCAGCGCGCAGGAGCGATCAGGCATCGAACTTGTCAGAGAGGCCATGGTGCAAAGCATGCAGGTGCATGCAAGCCAGGAGTTCTCTGAAAACCAATCCTCGATGCACTGGTCTCTGACATCGTTATCCACCAATTAGGCTTAATACAGATGAGGGCTTTCTTGCGACGCTTTTTTTCGCTTAATGATCCAGGTTGGGGTCGAAGCGGCTCCCAGGGATCGAATCAGGGATCGAATCAG
>Ga0214923_10000558_pt1 | contig 55563 bp, 84 predicted proteins | sample LL1510_MetaG_FD_177993 | JGI IMG/M metagenome (GOLD analysis project Ga0214923, IMG submission 177993) | Freshwater microbial communities from Lake Lanier, Atlanta, Georgia, United States - LL-1510 | ecosystem: Environmental > Aquatic > Freshwater > Lake | place: USA: Georgia | collected...
GTGAAAATATTTCTTTTACTACCGTAGAAAATAAAAGAGTGAAAGCACCGAGAGCAGGAGATATAAAAATACATATCGGAAGCGGGGTCAAAGAAGATAGGCCTATTGTAAATTTAGATATAAAAATAAATGGAAAGGAATATAAAGATATCCCTTTTAGTATTGCCGATAGAACAGAGAATGAAGATCCTATTCTGGTAGGAGAGCCCTTTCTTAAAAAATTAAACGCAGTGATTGATGTAAATAAACAACCTATATAAGCTTTCTATTCTGAGCAAACTCGATAAATTTGTAAAATTCATTTCTAGAATTATCTTTATCATCTAAAAATGCTCCTGACATTCTCGCAGTACGCATAGTTGAATCATGCCTTATACCACGATTTGAACAACAAGTGTGGGCAGCTTCAATCATTACAGCTACACCCTTATTCTTAACACAAACTTCATCAATATATTTGTGAATTTGCATTGTAAGGTTTTCTTGTACTTGAGGGCGGCGAGAAAACCAGTCAACAATACGATTTAACTTACTGAGACCAATAACCTTACCGTCTTTTGCAGGTATATATGCAACGTGGGCAAATCCCATAAAAGGTGCATGGTGATGAGAGCAAAGAGATGTAACTTTAATATTAGTTTGTGATACTATACCATCATACTTATCGACATTATCAAATGCAGTTATCTTTGGTGGTTCACTATAACAACCCCAGGCAAAATCTTCAACAAAAGCCTTTGCAACTCTATGAGGTGTGTTAGCACTATTAGGATCGTTTCTCCAATCATAACCTAATGCATCCATATAAGCTTCATAGGCAGCTGCTGCTTTATCAATAATCTGCTGTCTTTCTTCTTGTGTATGAGGCTGATTATGATTTGCGTAAGCTAGCTTCTTCTTAAACATAGAATTATTATACGATAAGATAATGCAAGATCAACATAAATAATAACGTGAGATATAGTAAGCTAATAGAAGAAAGTTTAAGTAAAACGTCACTTAAGAGAGTGCGTATAAAAATCGACCCGGCGTTAATAAATTCTGGTATATATTTAGCTAAAGTTTCGAGTTACGAGGGGTACGTATTACATGAAGGTGCAAAGAGTTTAAAAATACTTGTTCTATCACCAGAGATGTCAATAGAAGATATACCGGAGGAATTTTTAGAAGTTATAGCAGCTCAGGAAGATCAAGACACTTTTGAAGAATTTAAGATATTTTTAATAAAGGAATTATTAAAAAATGGTAAAGCTGAGAATGACCCTGTAATTGTAAATATCAAAAACAGTAATTGTATTGATGAGATAGAGACTTTTGCAAAGCAAAGTGGATTTACAGGGGATAACTTATCAGAACTATACAAAAACTTTATATTAAAAGATGACAACTAAATTTGATTCATTAGTAGAAGCGTCAATGTGGGATTACATGAAAGCGGGAGCTAAAACTGCTGTAAAAGCACCGTTTAAAGCAGCAGGGTATGTTGCAAAAAAAGCAATTGATCCAAGAACGTATCTTAGGGGCGCTGGTGCTTTAGCAGGCGGTGTACAGAAAGCTATACAGGCACCGGGGCAAGCTGTTAGAGCATTATCTCAAGGTTTAGTTTATGGACCTGGGTATGCAGGTGATCCTACTCAGCTTACCGGTGCAATAACTGGAGGGATTCAAAAAGGCTTAGGAGCAGCAGAAAAAGGTATTACTTCAGCATTACAGGGAGCAAAAAGCTCTGTAGAAACACAAGTACAAAAAGATCAAATGAAGCGTTTATACGGTACCCCTGAAGTAGCAAAAAATATACAATCTTTCGATGCATCGTATTTTGTCAATAATCCTTCTATTTATAAAGGACTAAAAAGCCCGTATAAACTGCAAAAAGGCGATGGGTTCATTGTAAGAAGTAAATACGGTGGGCAGCTGCAACAGTATAAAGTTTTGTCAAATAATAATGGAATAATTAATGCAATCTCAGCTAATTTAAATAAATAATATTATGCCTGCTAAATCTGAAAAACAAAGAAAATTTTTTGGTGCTGTTATGGGTGCTAAAAAAGGTCAAAAAAATGTAAAAGGAGCTGCAAAAAAAGCTTCTAAAGAAATGTCAAAAAAAGAGATTAAAAAATATTTAAAAAAAGAATCTTTTGATGACGTAGTGCATAATCTTCTAGAAAAATATATTAATGGAAGCTGAGTTACCCCTTAAACTTAGAAAAAGAGGTTTTTTTATTGTAGATACAGACGAAAAATCTATATACACAGAAAACGATACACCTAAAATATTTTCAACAAAAGAAGAAGCAGAAAAATTTTTAAAAGAAAAAAATATTAACGGATACGTAAAATAACAGTTGATTTTTAAATAAATTTGTTTATAATATTAAAGATAATAGAAAGATAAATTATGTCTTATTCGAGTACTAAGATTATTGAATTAGGTAGTTGTGCTTTTAGACAATGGAAAGCAGATAGTCATTGTAGATTTATACATGGATATCGATTAATAGCTAAATTTTGGTTTGAATGTAATCATCTAGATGAGAAGAATTGGGTAGTAGATTTTGGCGGTTTAAAAGAATTAAAAAATATTTTAGAACATCAATTTGATCATACATTATGTATTGCAGTAGATGATCCTTTTTTAAGAGATTTTCGGGCTTTACAGGATAAAGGTGCGGTTGATTTAAGAATTATGGATAGTGTAGGCATAGAGAAAACCGCTGAATGGTGTTTCTTTACAGCAGATAAATTTATACGTACAAAAACGGAGGAGAGGTGCTGGGTTTCAAAGGTTGAAGTATGGGAGCATGATAAGAATTCAGCTATTTTTTCTTACCAAAAAGATCCAGTTTTACCTGTTGCGCTACCGGTGCGTACAAATCAACAGACGTCTACATTCCTAGATGAAGTTACGAAGGAAACAGGTGTTAACCTGTCTAATATACTTAAGAATGCACCGCCTACAGCGGCAGAACCTAATAATACACCACCGGCGCAACAAGGACCTAGACCTGCAGCCGTAGGTAATAAGGTAACTACCGGGTATTCGAATTTATTTGGCGGTACAAGCTGGGGAGTTTGATGGACGCTGAAAAAAAGCAGCAATTGTATGGCGGTGAAATAAGCGATTATTTACCTAAGCCAAAAGAAAAACAACTTAAAGATGATTATAAAGAAATAGAAAATATATACTTAAATATTAAAAGGAAATCATTTTTGTTTAATAGTGGCAATAATTTTAACGATAAACTTAAGTAACTTGCTTCTCGTAATATCATCTTCAGAAAAATGGAATACATGTATACCGTGATTTTGACTATCACTTGAATCGAAACCATTCATTATGTTTCGGAACCCAGATTTTTGAATATCAGATTGCAATGAATCTCCTATAACAAACAACTTACAATTTTTTCCAAATCTTGTAAGTATTGTTACCAGTTCACTATGCTCAAGGTTTTGAGCTTCGTCGACTATAACTACACTATTTGTAAAAGTCGCTCCTCTTAAAAAATTAACTGGTGTACATTTAAGATATTCATTTTCAAATAACATATTTGTTATTTGTTTACCTACAAGCTCATCGCATTTTTCTATTAGAGGTATACTCCACGGTTTAAATTTATCATCTACTTCGCCGGGTAAACTACCTAGCTTTCGCGTAGCTGATTCTACAATACTTCTTATGTAGATAATTTCATCTATCTTTTTTTCCTTAAGCATTGACAGAGCAACATATGTTGCGCAATACGTTTTTGAAGAACCTGCAGGACCATCACAAAATATTATATGAGTGTTGTCTTCGAAAGCCTTTTCAACAAAAGCTTTATGGTGTTCATTAAAGTGAAATTTTTGATCAACTTTAAAGTTTAGAAAAATATCAGATTTAATGAGCTTTTGTTCTTCTCGGGCAGCTTTTTTAAGCTGTCTGTCTTTTTTTGACATCTATAATTATTTATTCTTGAACATTGAAAGACTTTATATATAATATTAAAAAATGAGTAATTCTTATATATACTTGAGTGACGATAGGATTTTTTATACTATTGAAGGGGAAGGTGAATATGTTGGAAAACCTTCCGTATTTATGAGACTATCTATGTGTAACCTTACATGTAAGGGCTTTGCTTCCGCTGACTCTCCTCATGGTTGTGATAGCTTCGTAAGCTGGTCGGTTAAGAATAGAATGACTTTTGATGAAGTGTTTGATTTTTTGACACAGAATAGTTATAACTGTCGCTTAAAAGATGGAGCTATATGGAAAATTACTGGGGGAGAGCCTCTCATACAACAAAAGACATTACTTGAATTAGTAGATCAATTTATTTTTAGATTTGGATATATACCTAAGATCGATTTTGAGACAAACGCAACAATTATGCCTGATTTTCAATGGAAGGATTGGGGAGCAACTTTTACAACTTCGCCTAAGCTTTCAAATAATGGAGACCCTATTGAAAAAAGATATAAACCTGAAGTATTAAAATGGCATGCTAAGAACCGCTCTGGGTTCAAATTTGTAGTAACAGGTGAAGAGGAAGTACGAGAAATATTAGAAAAATATGTATATGAATGCAATGTTCCGGTAGATAGAATTTGGCTTATGCCATGTTGTGGTAGTCGTAATGAGCATTCTGAAAAAGCTTATATTGTTGCCGAGCTTTGCAAAAAGTATAATTTTAATTTTAGTCCGAGATTACAACTTGTTATCTGGGATAAAGCGTTAAAAGTATGAAATTTAAAGAATTTTTGCAAGGGCCTGAAGAAAAAAAGCTTGAAGAACCCGATAAACTCTCGGTTGAAGAATGGTTAAATGAATTGACAGATGGTAAAGGGTTAAATGAAGAGAGAGTGTATATTATTGTTGGTAGTTTTATAAATAAACTTAAGAAATGAGAATTGCTATTTCAGGCTCCGCATGTCAGGGCAAAACAACACTTATAAAAGATTTTTTAAAAAATTGGCCAATTTATAATAGATCTCAAGAATCGTATAGAAAAATCATAAAAGAAGAGAGCATTAAGCTTAATAAAGAAGTTAATCAAGATGGGCAATGGAAAATTTTAAATTGTTTAATTGATGATATACAAAAAACATCTAAAGGCGATTACGTAATTTTTGATAGATGTCCCCTGGATAATTTAATTTATTCATTATGGAGCGAAGAAAAAAAAGCATCAGATATCGATAAAAAATTTATTCAAAAATGCATACCCTTGGTACAAGAAAGTATGAAATCTATAGATATAATTTTCTTTCTGCCTATTACTAAAGTTGCTCCAGTAAAAATTGAATTTAAAGAGACAAGGGAAATAGATAAAGAATTTATAGGTGAAATCGATAATATTTTTAAAGCTATCAGTCATACAATGATGTCGACAGGAGTTTGCCCCTTTATGGCAAGTGATGATAGACCTCCGATTATTGAAATATTTGGTTCCCCGGAGGAGCGAATTGAAATGATAAAACTTTACCTTAATGAAAAGGGTGACTTAATAGATGAAGGTGGTTCTAGTGTTTTAGATCCTTCGAATCTCGAGACTATGGAGAGATTACTTAAAACCCAAAAAGATATTCATTATGATGAAAAATTTGAAAAACAAATTAAAAATAGGATAATCACTGGTAATAAATAATTACATGAGTAAATTCAATGAAAAGTATGAAGAGGTTTTAGAAAACTTTAATTTTATTAGAACAGTGAATAGAACGTTTTATCCTAAGAATTTTAAGCTATCAGAAAGTTTTGTTAAAGCGTTTAGAGATGAATATAAGAGGCTTCTGGACGAAGGCAATCACCCTAGAAAAGTTTTAGCTAAGATTAACAAAGCTCTTCTTTTTCATACTAAAAAGAATTAAAAAGGATATTGATTACTTTTCAGCGGGTATATCATCCTATATAAAACCGTTATATCTGAAGGCACATTATAACCTAGGTTTACTGTAAATTTTAAATCATTACCTTGTCTTGAGAAATTACTAACCCAAGGCATAGACGAAACTCTTTGACTAACTGTTAATATAAAATGGTATGCCTGAAAATCACTTACATTTAAATTAGGATACTGGGCAAAAATCGAAGGAACGGTGCAACTATTGTTTAGTGATTGACCATTAGGTATTGTTATTTGAAGATTTTGCTCCGAAGTATCAATATAAATTTTATATGCTGTGTTTAACCAGGATGTTAAATTAGGAAGAATAGTTTGTGTTATAGCTAAATAATCGGGAGAGTTATTATTCACATAAGTAGCGCTAGTAACCAAACCACCATTAAATGTAAATCTGTTAAAGTATCCCGGGAGGCCGTTTACACCTTGCCTACCTTGAGAGAAATAGCTCACACCTGAAACAGAAGAAGAAAAATTACCTGTTTCCAAAAATACATTGTTACCTGTTAGATCTCCAACAACTGTAGCGTTGCCCTCAGCATCTGTACGTACAACATTAAAATCACTAAATTCAATTGTCTGTGTACCGCTGTCAGTTTGTAGAATAATTAAATCTGTATCTGCAGCAACCTGTGATTTAGGTAAACTACTAATATTAACATAATTTGCATCTGTGGAATTAATTGCCATCTAATATATTTATATTAAAATATAAAAAATCATGGGTGAGAATCAAAAAATTGGAGTAGGTATAGTTACCTGCAATAGACCGGAGTTTTTTCTTAAATGCTTTAAGAGCATACCTTCTTATATTGATCATCTTGCAGTTGTAAATGATGGTGATAATTTTGAAGACTGGAAAAAACTATTAAAAATAAAAAACTTTCATTATGAACATAATAAGCATAATTTAGGCGTAGGTAAATCAAAGAATAAATTATTTAAATATCTTCTTCATGTGGGATGCGAGCACATTTTTATTATTGAAGATGATATTGTCGTTAAAGACCCAGATGTTTTTAAAAAGTATATAGAAGCAAGAAATATAACTGGCATTCAGCATTTTAATTTTGGCTATCACGGACCAGCTAATAGGGGTAACGTTTCTAAGGGTACCCCTAGCCCTAGATTTGTTGTGGATTACGGTACTGTGCAAATAGCTATCAATATGCATAGTGTTGGTGCTTTTAGCTATTATTCCCGGGAAGTTTTAGAGAAGGTAGGATTTATAGATGAAGAATTTACGAATGCTTTTGAGCATGTTGACCATGATTATAGAATAGCGAATGCAGGTTATTGTACACCGTATTGGAATTGGCCTGATCTTGCTAATAGTTACGATCTTTTAGATGAAATAGAATGTTCAGAGAAAAGCTCATCTATTCGCCCGCGTAAAGACTGGCAAGAAAATATTCAAAAAGGATTTCAAATTTTTCAAAAGAAACATACATTTTCACCTGCTTGGCAAAATTCTGTGCCCGACTCAACACCGGTTATTGTGAAGCGAATAATGCAGCAGATCTACAAAAAATATAGTAAACAGAATGATTGATTTACTTGACACAACATTCTTATTTCACGTTCGCGTTGATACAGAAGAAAGAAAAAATAATATCTCTACTGTTGTTAATTTTTATAGGAAAAACTGTAAAGGCTTTAAATTTATTTTTATTGAAGATGACGAGACTGAAAATTTACCTTCAATTTTATCTTTTAAAGAAAATGATAGCTATATTTTTCAGAAAAGTAAAGACATGTGGAACAAGTGTAAATCTTTTAACACCGGTATTAGGAATAGCGAATCGGAAATTTTAGTATTTCATGATTTAGATGTCATTATTAATCCATTACAGCTGCTTACTTCTATTACAACGTTAAAAGAAAATAAGAATTACGGCCTTATGTACCCCTATAACGGCTTATTTCTTTGTGTTAATAAGCAGATTAAAAAAGTGTTTTCAAATACGTTAGATTATAAAGATTTAGAAAAATATTTTCCATATAATCTTTCTGTAAATTATAATGACGGTAATGTACTAGTCGGGCATAATAATAGTGTGGGTGGGTGCGTATTAGGTAGAAGAGATAATATTTTAAAATGTAACGGTTATAATCCTAATTTTATAGGTTGGGGATACGAAGATAATGAATTTCCTAAAAGAGTCCATATTCTTGGCTTCCCTGTAACGAGACTAAACGAACCGAGAGCGCCTCTTTGGCACTTACCACACGACGGCGAAGGCAGCTCACCTAAAGCAGACAATCCATTTTACGAGCAAAATAGACAACTATGTAGTTATGTAGAGAACTCTAAAAAAAATATTTTAGAGAACTACATAAAAAATTGGAGTATTTAATGATAACTGCTCGGCTTAAAGGCGGACTTGGTAATCAAATGTTTCAGATTGCTGCTGGTATTAGCAAAGCAAAAGATTTAAATACTGATTTTTTTATAAATCCAAATATAACTCATTATGGTCAACAAGGGAAAAAACCGTACACATACAGAGACAATTTTTATAGTAAAATAATGCATAAAGATTTTATGCCAGAGTTTGTTTACAGTGAGCCCGGGTTCGCTTACTCACCTCTTCCAGATAAAACGGATATGATAATTGATGGTTATTTTCAAACAGAAAAGTATTTTAAACATAATAAAGAGTTAATAAAAAACAGTTTTTATTTTTCAGATGATTTAAGAAAAAAAATTGATACTAGAATTAGTAAAATTAAACAAAAAATACTCGGTGTTCACGTTCGAGTAGGTGATTTTTTATCTCCAGGTAATTTTTCTAGCCATTTTATTTGCAACAAGAATTATTATTCAAATGCATTAAGTCAATTTGATATATCGAAATATTTTATTCTTGTATGTACGGATTCTCCTTCAACTTTATTTGATTTTTTTCCTAAAGAAGATATTGCGTTTAGTAATAGTAAAAACGAACTTGAAGACTTATATCTCCTGTCACAATGCGATAGCCTTATTCTTACTAATAGTTCTTTTGGATGGTGGGGTGCATATTTAGGTAAAGAAAAAGATATTGTTTATACACCGTCCAAGTGGTTTGCAAAAGATGGTCCTCAAGACTATAATGATATATATTTAGATAAATGGAAAAAAATTGACGTATGATTTTAGATTATTTTGCTCTAAAGAAAAAATATAATATGAATGTTACAGGGGTACTTCATATCGGCGGTCATTACGGTGAAGAGATTGATACTTATTTAAAAGATGATAATATTAAATATATAACGGTCTTTGAAGCGGATGCAGATAACTATAAGATTTTAAAAGATAGAATAGATAAAATTAAAACAGATAAAGAAATTTTTACTGTGCATAAAGGGTTAGGCCCTTTTACATGTGAAATGGATTTGTTTAAAGAAACAGAAAATATGGGGCAGAGTAATTCTGTTTTAAGACCAAAACTTCATACGATTCAATACCCTGGTATTGTTTTTAATAATAAAGCTAAAATTAAAATTGAACCTTTAGACAAGTATGAATGTAGTGAAGTTTTTAATTTTATTAATATAGATGTTCAAGGCTTTGAATTAGAGGTTTTTCGTGGCGGTAAAAAGACTTTAAAAAACATTAAATGGATTATGTCTGAAGTAAATCGAGATGAAGTTTATGAAAATTGTTGCATGGTACAAGAAGTAGATGAATTTCTAGGTAAATTTGGTTTTAATAGAGTTGAAACAGATTGGGCTGGTATGACATGGGGAGATGCGTTGTATGTTAAGAATTAACATAAGAGATAGCAATTTTTCGCACCACCCTAAGGGACAGTCTATGTCTTACGGGCATTACCCCTCGTACTTCGAATGGTTTAGAGAAAACGAATTAGTCTCAGATACTGTATTTATAACTGACTTACATTTGCATGAAGTAGAGAAATTTAAATCAAAGCGTAAAGTGGGTCTAGTAATTGAACCGCCTGATATTAATCCTGGTATATATGAATATATTGATAAGAATAACAAGAAGTTTGATTATATTTTAACTTTTGATAAAGAATTACTTAATACAGGGAGAAATTTTCTTTTTTACTTTTTTGGTTGTTGTTGGATAAAGGATTACTCGATACCAGTAAAAAATAAATTATGCTCAATGATCGCTTCAAATAAGCGCATGACTAGCGGTCATTCCTTTAGGCAGGAGGTAATTAGAGCTTTTAGCAGTAAGGTTGATCATTTTGGCAACGGTTTTAAACGCATAGAAATAAGAGAAGAAGGATTTAGAGATTATTATTTTTCAATAGTATTAGAAAACAGTCGCCCGCAATACTATTTTTCTGAAAAATTAATTGATTGTTTTGCTTCTCGTACAGTTCCTCTATACTGGGGAAGCGATGTATCTCCGTTTTTTGATATGAATGGTATTTTGACTTTTAATACAATTAATGATTTAGAAAATATTTTTAAAACATTAACACCTGAAAAGTACTTTTCTATGCAGACTGCTATAGAAAATAATTTTAAATTAGTAGAAAAATATAAGATACCTGAAGATTATATTTTTAATACCTACCCTTTTCTTTTTACTAACGATATAAAAATATGAAAAAATACTTCATTTCGTACGCAACCACATACAACCATTATCTTCCTTTTCAACAAAAAACATCTCAATCATTTTTAAATTTTAATGAATTTGATAATATTTTTCTTTGTAATGAAAAGAATATTAAGCCTGATTATAGAGAAAAACATAAAAATATTTTCGATAAAAAAGAAGGCACGTTTCAAGGTTTACGAGGTAATTTTTTTATTTGGAAGCCTTACATTATATACAGGGCTTTGATGGAAAAGCTAGAATACGGCGATATACTTTTTTACGCTGATTGTACTATAGAGCAAATTAAATCATTAAAGCCAATGTTTGATGTTCTTAATAAACAAAGCTTTATTCCATTTTTAATAGGAGATCTTAATAACGATGAAAGAGGACAAACAAAAAGAGATGCATTAATTCTTATGGAATGCGATGAAGAAAAATATTTTAAGCCTTGTTTTCTAGCTAATCATATTTTTATTAAAAAAGATAATACTTCTATTAATTTTATAAAAGATTGGCTTACTTACGCAGAAGATGAGAGAATTATAACCGACATGCCTAATGTTCTTGGAGTACCTGATCACGATTTATTTACTAAAATGAACGGTCATCGTCATGATCAGTCTATTTTTAGCTGCCTAGTAAAAAAATATTTACATAAAGAAAAGTTTCAATATTTTCAAGACTTAACTCAGTATGGAAATGAAGATAGAGATAAAAAAGAAACCTGGGGTCAGCTTTTATACCATGGCCGATAAAATCTGTATTATTAGACAACCTGCGGGATTAGGTGACATCTTATTCTCACAAAAAATAGTTAGTAAAATAAAAGAGAAGTATAATTTAGAAATTTTATGGCCTATTTCAGATCATTATTCATCCTTAAAAGAGGATATAGTTTCTAGCGCTAAGTTTTGTAGCATTAATGACGATTTTCCTTTTAAATCCCTTTTTCATAATAGAAATATTATTGATAATAATGAAGTTTTATACATACCGCTTCAAGATGCGGATCAATACTATCCAGGTCTATGTATGATGGATTCTAAATATAAGTTTGTAGGTTTAAATTACAACGACTGGCAGATGTACATAAATTTAAAACGAAATTACGATAAAGAAAATAAATTAAAAGAGATTTTAAAAATAAAAAAAGATGAAAAGTATGTTGTTTTAAATAGAAATTATGGTAGCTTATCCGCTCCTGCGACTTGCTCATATCTAAAGCAGTTTAGCAGTAAGCATAAAATTATAGAAGTAAATCCAATTGAAGGATTTTCTCTTTTTAATTGGTGTACAATATTTGAAAATGCTTTAGAAATACATTCCGTTGATACAAGCATAATGTATATAATTGAAAAATTAAATGTTGCGGCAAAATTATTTTGTTATAGTAGATATATTCCACCAAGCTTTCATGACGTCACTCACTTGTTTAAAAAGAATTGGACTTATGTAAAAGATTGCATATAATATAGCAATGGGCGCAATAAACAGATTTAATCTTGATGAGTTAATTGAAAAATTTAATTTAGAATATTTTTTTGAGACAGGTACACTTAGAGGCGAAGGGATAGAATACGCTTTAAAAAGCAATTTTAAAAAAATTTTTTCTATTGAAATAGTTGAAGAAACATACAACATTGCAGCTAATAAATTTAAAGACAATAAAAAAGTAAAAATTATTTATGGCGATAGTTCAAAAATAATTGTTGATTTAGTAAAGCAACTACCAGGAAATACATTATTTTGGCTAGATGCACATTTTCCAGGAGCAGATATAGGTTTAAATACATATAGAAAATGTTTAGAAATTGATTATGATACTCGTCTTCCTCTTGAAAAAGAGCTTAAGGCTATTTCTACAAGAACTAACGAATTTAAGGATGTTATAATAGCTGATGATTTGTGGTTGTTTAAAGAAGGTACTTACGGTGCCGGTAATGTTGATGAACATTGTAAAGCACACGGCCATAATGTCACGAAGCTAGAGCTAGCAGAAGGCAAAAGTCTCGATTTTACTAAGGAGCTTTTTAGCAATACTCATGACTTAAAAGAATTCTTACCAGATCAAGGTTATCTAGTAATTATGCCTAAAAATAAATGAAAGCTGTAATATTACAAAATATAAATCAACCTCTAATTATTGACAATGTAGATCTTACGGAGTTAAATATCGGTCAAGTTTTAGTGAGAGTGACAACAAGCGGTTTATGTGGCGCACAATTACAAGAGATTGCTGGTTTAAAAGGCAATTCTAAGTTTGTGCCTCACTTGATGGGGCATGAAGGCTGTGGCTATGTTGAGGATGTTGGTCCCGGTGTAACTAGAGTTAAAAAAGGCGATAAGGTAATAATGCATTGGAGAAAAGGCGAAGGAATAGAAGCTTTATTTCCAAAATATATTTTAAATGGCAGAGTTATTACTAGTGGTAAAATAACTACATTAAGTGAGTATTCTATAGTTTCTGAGAACCGACTTACCCCAGTCCCCCGGGAAGCACCAGATGAACTTTGTGCACTTCTTGGGTGCGGTCTATCTACTGCCTTGGGGGTCGTTAATAATGATGCATTAGTAAAGTTTGGTGAATCTGTTTTAGTTATTGGCTGTGGGGGTGTGGGTTTAAATATTATTCTTGGCTGTAAGTTAGCCAGTGCGGGTAATGTTTATGGCTTAGATAGAACTGTTGAAAAAGAAAAACTTGTAAATGATTTTAACGGAATATATATCAGTAATATAGATCAAATTAAAGAAAAAATAGATTGTATTATAGATACAACTGGTCTTTTAGAAATTGTTTCTGATTGTCTCCCCTTACTTTCTACAAGAGGTAGGCTCATTCTCGTAAGTCAGCCTAAAGAATTTACTAACCTAACAATTAAGAATCCTTCTAATCTTTTTTCCACTAATGGGCAAGTAATTAAGACAACACAGGGCGGCGGTGTAAATCCTTCAGAAGATTTCTTAAGATATTTAAATCTTTTTAAAAAAGAGAAATTGCCAATTGAAAAATTAATCACCCATACATTTAAATTAGATGAAATTAATACTGCCGTGGATATTTTAAGATCAGGAAAAGCCGGTAGAATTTTAATAAAAATTAGTTAAATTAATATAATGCATATTGATCAGATTTACAGCGCATATAAGAAAATGCTTTTATTACGAATAGCTGAGAGAGACCTTGCAAAATATTTTATAGATAAAAAGGTTTTTAGCATGGTACACTTTTATGTTGGTGAAGAAGCTATAGCAGTTGGTGTATCGGAAAATCTTCAACCTGAAGACAAAGTTCTCGGTAATCATAGATCACATGGTCATTATCTAGCACGAGGCGGTAATTTGCAGAAAATGATAGACGAAATATTCGGTAAAAAAACTGGATGCTGTAAGGGCAAAGGCGGTTCAATGCATATGATTGATAAGAGTGTGAATTTTATTGGATCGACTCCCATTCTTGGTAGTGTTACAGGAATTGCGTCAGGTGTGGCTTTTGCTCAAAAGTTTAAAAAAGAAAAAGGAATAACTGTATGTTATTTTGGTGACGGTGCTTCAGAAGAAGGTGTTGTCTATGAATCAATGAACTTTGCATCGCTTTTTAGACTTCCATTATTAATGGTTATCGAAAATAACCGTTACTCTACTAGTTCTAGAATAAAATATCGCCGTGGTGAAAACTATAATAGTTCGCTAATTGCAAAAGGGTTAGATGTTAATTATTTTAAAGCTAATGGTAATGATTTTTTTAGTGTATATAGACAGGCAGCTGCTGCAATCGAAGCCATAAAGACCACTAATAAACCTAGTGTTTTAGAATGCGTTGTATACCGGCATATGGCCCATAGTTCCCCTCTATACGATGATTTAAATAGTAAGTCTTGGTATAGAGAAGAAGATGATACCCCCGAGAACCGTGGTAAAGAAGATTCAGTTTTAAAATTAAAATCATATTTACTTTCTAACGGTAAGTATGAAACAGAACTTAATAATTTAGAAAAGGAAACAGAAGAACTAGTTAGAGCTGCTATTGAACAGAGTCAAATAGCTGCTTATCCTGAACAAAAAGAACTATTCACACACGTTTATGGTTAAAAGGCTAATTACATTTACAGACGCGCTAAAAGAATCTCTTGTTGTTTCTATGCAACAGGATCCTAATATTTATGTATGCGGTCTTGGCGTAACTTATAAAAACGGTGGAGGGGGTAGCACAGCGGGGCTTGTAGATATGTTCCCAGGAAGGGTTTTTGATACTCCAAATTCAGAAGCTAGTATAACAGGAGCCTGTGTAGGTGCAGCTTTAAACGGATTGAGACCTGTAATACTTCATGATAGAGTTGAATTTGCACTTTTTGCAGCTGATGCTATATTAACCCAGGCATCAAAATGGTGTTATAGTTTTGGCGGAGAAAGTACAGTACCAGCGGTTTTCCGTATTACACTAGGGAGACAATGGGGCACTGGTCCGCAACATTCTCAGTCTCTTTATTCTCTGTTTGGTAATACCACAGGGCTCAAAGCAGTTATACCTTCAACACCTAGAAATGCAAAAGGGCTTATTATGTCTGCTTTACGAGACAATAATCCTGTAGTGGTTTTAGAATCATTATGGTTAAGAGGTGTTAAACAACACGTTGATGAAGGTGATTGTTTTGTTTCTCTTAACAAAGCCCAAATTTATAAGCAAGGCTCCGATGTTACTGTTGTTAGTTATGGAGATGGGTTTATTGAAACACTACAAGCTAATAAAATCCTCGAAGAAAACAATATAAATGCGGAATTAATCGATTTAGTAAGCTTAAATCCAATTGATTACTCTACAATTATTGATTCAGTTAAAAAGACAGGAAAACTAGTTTGTATTGACACTACGAATGAAGCATTTTGTATTGGATCAGAAATTATTTCAAAAATTTGCACTAAGGCTTTTAGCCATTTAAAAGAACAGCCTATTCTTATTTCTGCTCCTAATGTACCCGTGCCCACTTCACATAAACTAACTGAATTTTACTATCCAAACAAAGTCACTATAGCCAATAAAATTCTTAATTCATTTAAGCTATCCGGTGTAAATAAACCACTTTCTTTTGATGAATTAAATTTTGGCCCTAAAATTGAAATTGAATGAAAACTTATATTTGTGCTGGTATAGGGGATTTTTTATGTTTAGATTGTTTTTTAACACAAGACGAAAGAAATTCAATTACAGAAATTTACTGGGGTTCAAGATTCGGTAAGGATATTGCACCTTTGATCGAAAAGAATTTTTACTACCCTAACGTAAAGGTGCAAAATTTTATAGATGATGAGACAGGTAAAAAATACTGGAAAGAATTAAAACCGGATGAACCTCATAATTGGACTTTTTGGCATTTTAGAAGTGATATTCCTGAACATTTTCAAAAAGCACTTTCGCATTATAATTTAAAGATTGGTGATGTACAAGATTTTACTCCTATATCCTTTTTTAATGACACACAACGCAATTATACCGGGTCTTCCTTTATTAATAATGCCTCTATTACTGATTTTGATTTTAATAAATTTAAAATAATACCTGGTAAATATATGCTAGTACATTTTCCTACTTCTTCAAGACCGAGAAACGATATTGCTACAATAACACAAAATGATTGGGCTTTTATTGAGAACACTTCTAAGGAAAAAAATCTCCCTGTAGTTGTTATTACTGATACAGAAATAGAATTTTTAAAAGAAAAAAATTTTATTGTACTTTTTAAACCAGAAATGAAGAGTATTATATCATTAATTAAATATGCAGGTTATTATTTTGGGTGCGATTCTTTTGTAGCTATTTTATGTTCCAAAATTTTAGCATCTAACAAAATGGTAATAAAATCACCAAGATCAAATATAAAAGAAATTTTACCTGGGCATATTTGGAATCACAAATACTTCTCACCGCATAAACCTAACATTATTCAAAAATTTTATCATTATGAACCCTGTGGATAAAAAAAACATTTTAGTTATAGGAGACAGTTGTAGAGATATATTCGTTTACTGTGATGCAAAACGCTTGTGCCCTGAGGCACCGGTACCAGCGTTAATAGAGATATTTTCTGTTGAAAACGGTGGCATGGCTAAAAATGTATATGCAAATTTAAAAATTTTACATAAAGATGTAGATTTATATACTAATAGTAATTGGTTTGATATTACAAAGAAAAGATATGTACATGAAGGAACAAATCATATGTTTTTTAGAGTTGATAATGAATTAAAAATAGATCGTATAAATACATCATTACTAGATTTTAATTACAACGCAATTGTTATTTCTGACTATAATAAAGGCTTTTTACATGAAAAAGATATAGAATATATTTGCAGTAATCATAATAATGTTTTTCTTGATACTAAGAAAATATTGGGAAGTTGGGCAAGTAAAGCTAAATTTATTAAAATAAATAATTATGAATATGAAAGATCTAAAGATATAATAGAAAGAAGCACATTAAAAGAAATTACAATACATACCCATGGGTCAGAAGGATGTTATTTCCAGGGCAAACATTTTCCGGTAAAAAAAGTTGATGTTATAGATGTATCTGGAGCTGGTGATACATTTCTAGCTGGATTAGTTTCAAAATATCTTTATACTAATAATATTGAACAATCTATTAATTTTGCCAATGAATGTGCATTATCTGTTATTCAAGAGAGAGGTGTAAGTACTTTAAAATGAAAACCGCAGCAGTATTAGGTGCAGGTGGATTTATAGGTAATCATCTCGTTAGTCGGCTTAAAAGCAAAGGGTATTGGGTTAAAGGAGTCGACATAAAGAGTCCTGAATATAACACCACACAGGCAGATGAGTTTCTTGGTGGCGACTTAAGAGATCCATCTATTTCTTTTTTATCCATTTTAGATAATAATGGTAATCCAGTCGACGAACTTTATCAATTGGCAGCAGACATGGGCGGCGCTGGGTATATCTTTACCAAAGAACACGATGCTGATGTAATGTCAAACTCTGCATTAATTAATCTAAATATTCTTAATGCTTGTAGAAAATTTACTCCTAAAAAAATTTTTTATAGTAGCAGCGCATGTATATACCCTGAGCACAATCAACTCGATCCAAAGAATCCTAATTGTGAGGAATCATCTGCCTATCCTGCTAACCCGGATAGTGAGTATGGCTGGGAAAAACTATTTAGTGAGCGCTTATATTTATCTTTTAAACGCAACTATAATTTTAATGTAAAAATTGCAAGGTTTCACAATATATTTGGTCCTCTAGGCTCTTGGAATAATGGAAAAGAGAAGGCCCCTGCTGCTATTTGTAGAAAAGTTGCTTTAGCAAAAGAAATTGATGAAATTGAAATATGGGGTGACGGTAAGCAGACTAGAAGCTTCCTTTATATAGATGAATGTCTAGACGGTGTTGAAAAACTTATGGATTCTAATGAAACTGGCCCGTTTAATATAGGTTCAGAAGAAATGGTTACTCTCGATGGATTGGTCTATTTAGTAAGTGAAATAGCAAATAAGAGATTATCTATTAAGCATATCAATGGACCTACCGGTGTGAGGGGTAGAAAATCAGACAACAGATTAATTTACAGTAAGCTAAACTGGGCGCCCTCTAATTCTTTAAAAGACGGTTTAGCAAAAACATACGAATGGATTAAAGGCCAAACACTTAGTGGAATATAGGATATATCAATTTATAATAAGTTATGATTTTAAATAATATTAAGTCGTACGATGGTACATTATTACATTCTAGATTTGCATATAAATTTTTTAAAGAAAAAACATTACCGATAGGTAATATTATTGCTTTTAGAGCCCCTATGCATGTAGAAGCAGATGGAATGATAGATAGTGAAGATGTTATTAATAATGATTTTATTTATAGTGAAGATGCTATTAATTTTTTATGGGAGATTCCTAACCTCGATGCATTTGGCGCTGTTGCTTGGCAACGACTTTTTAATACGCAAATTGCTAATATTCTGAGTTCTAAGTATCTAAAGGCGCCAATAGAAGTAGACGGTGATGATTTAATTGTACACAAAGAACATACTCAGGGTGGTGTAGCGCAAGCTAAAGGCAAATGCTCGGTGAGCATTACGTATACAAATAATAATGTAGCTTTAGGTCATACAGGCATTAACATTGTAGCAGGGAAAAAAGCACCTGCATTTGCTTTTTCAACAAACTTAACAAATGAGCAGGTATATGAATTTATGAAAGATATTATTAATGGGTTCTACGCAATGAATGATGATATTTTTATCGCTACATCTAAAGTAATTGTCAAATAATGTTTTTTGATATACTAGCAAATATACTTTTTTATAAAAAAAGAAATTATTTTAAAGTAGAAGAAGATGAAAACGGATTTTCGCCTTTTTTGGTAAACAGATGGATAAGCATGTATTCACCACAAATGGCCAAGCAGTCAAATATTATAAACAAATATCTAAGTATTTTTGAAACAAAAAAACAAGCTTATAACTTCTTTTTATCATTTTTTGATAAAGTACCTTATAAAAAAATTAATTATATAAAAAGAAAGAAAGAAGATAAATTAAACAACGATAAAAAATTAATTACTGAACAACTCTCAAAAAATTTAGAGCTTTCAAATCGCGAGGTAGAAGAATATTTAACTACGTTGAATTCTTAATAAACACTATTAAATGTTTCTATGCCATTAGATATTGATACTCTACCTACTCAAAAAAGCTTAATTGATTTATCTGAGCTTCCTAAAAATTCATTTAACTCTGTATTTTACGGTTATAATTTAAAGCAAGTCTTAGATGATATCTTACTAGTTAAATTGGTTGACGAAACAGAAGATGGTACAAATATTGTACGCAATGGTATAGTTGTGCCTATTAACACAGATACGAAGGCTTGGAGATTCGGTGAAGTAGTATTAGCTGGGCCTACTACAAAATATGTTAAGGTTAGTGATATTGTTTGCTTTCCAAATAACTTAGGAGTACCTGTTGCAAATTTAGAAGTAGACAATTATGGTACGCTTAAAAAAGGTATTTTTTTAAACGAACAGCGAATTTTTGGAATTTGCTCAACAAGAAAAGATAATGAAAGTGTCGCTACCTACATTAAAAACCGTTCTTCTAAGCAACGTAGCAGAGATTAAGTTTTTTAGGAGAAGACCTAAAGCTGGTTCTCCACCTACGCGCCGTATGTTATGTACCAACTCATTAACTTTTTTAAGTAGCCCAGAAGCAAGAATAGCTTTAAATTATAGAAGAGCTATTAATTTTCTTAAATTTAGCCCAGAAGCTAAAGATTTACTTGTAACTTGGGATATTTTTATGCAAGACTATCGATGTATTAATATGAAAGCATGCGATTTGGTAACCGCTATACCCGCTAATAAAACGTTTTGGAAATATTTTAATGAAAGGCTTTCTTTAATGTCGCCGCAAGAAAAAATAAGGTTTATGAATTCATGACATCACCTGAACAGATAGAAACACATATAAATAAGTTTCTTCAATCATCATTAATTTTTTCTCTAGAAAATAAAATTCTTAAAAGGGGTAAATTAATTCTTTTTTCAATAAAAGACTTTTACTGCATTTTTACAATTATTTGTCAAGAAAAGAACAATAAAAAAATTATATTTGAAATACCTTATCCTTTTCATTTTACAAATTTACAAGACAAGGTTATTTTTGACTACACTTTAAAAACATTTATTAATGAGAATAGTCAAATAGATAATATTTTAAAAAAACTAATAACAAAAAAACCTTCAAAATTTTTAAATAAAAAAATAGTTGTTAGTTTAGCATCTTAGTCTACTATAGTAGTATGTTCAGTAGATATATTTCTCACTTTCCAAAAGAATATACACCGAGTGATAGTCAGATAAAACTTTTAAAAAATGTAGAGAAAGCTTTTAATAGAGGAAAAAAATTTGTTATTTGTTGTGCACCTACTGGCACAGGTAAGAGCTTTTTAGCCAAAACTCTTTCTTCGCTTGGGTCATTACCAAGCAATAAATTTGAAGAAGCAATATTATCATACTCTGCTTTTAAGCAAGACTTCTCTGGTAATTACGTAAATGAAATAGATTGTATATCGCAACCCCCATTTGGTACATTCGCTCTTACGATAACAAAGTCTCTTCAGGATCAATATTTAAAGTTATTTCCGGATACAGATATATTAAAAGGCAAAACAAATTATATTTGCGATGTAGATCCTCATTTTGATGTAGAGACTGCTCCGTGTGTCTTGGTTCCGAGAATACGAGATGAGTGTTGGGAAAAAAACAGATGTCCTTATTATAATGCAAGAAGCAAATCCTTACTCTCGAGATTTGCGGTTTTAAATTATAAAATGTTCTTATCACTACCAAGCCACGTTAAAAGAAAGAATTTTATTATTTGTGATGAAGCCTCGGAACTTGAAGATGAGTTAACAAAACAATTTTCAGCAGAAATTACTTACGAGAGGTTAAAACAATATGGTATTGATTATAAAGTTCTTATTACCGATGATAGGGACAAAACAAGGACATGGATAAACGGATTAATTTTCAATATAAGTGAGCATATGAATATGTTAATAAACCGTATCAACAAGAAACACCGAACACTATCGCAGCCTGAAAAAATAAAATTGCAATATCTTAAACATCTTCATAAATCTTTAACTACTGTAGATATACTCTGGAGAGAGTGTGAATATGTAATTGATAAGGATGCAAAGCGTGTTATTATAACGCCTCTCAAAATCAATAAACTTACAAAATTTATCTTTGATTATGCAGAGAATGTTTTATTAATGTCTGCAACGATTATAGATCATAAAAATTTTGCTAAAAATTTAGGGATACAGGATTACGAATATGTTGAGGTTGATAGCGATTTTGACCCTAAGAAATCACCTATCTTTGTATCATCTAAAAATAAATTAAACTTTAAAAATTTAACTAATACGCTCCCCGCAATTTGTGACCAGATTAAAATAATTATCGATCATCATAAAAATGAGAAAGGTATCGTTCACACCCACTCAAACGAAATAACAAATTTTTTAAAAAGCAAACTTGATGGTAACAAGAGATTTTTATTTCGCGATGAATTTAGCAATAATGAAGATGTGTTAAAGAGACATTACGAATCAGATTTACCAACTATTATTGTCTCCCCGTCTCTTGCCTTCGGAGTTGATTTAAAAGATCACTTAGCGAGATTTCAAATTATTGTAAAGCTTCCATTTCCTCCTTTATCATCAAAGCATATAAAAAGATTATTTGAAACTGATAAGAATTGGTATGAGAATAAAATGCTGAATGCTTTAGTTCAAGCATGCGGCCGCGCAACTCGAAGTAAAAATGATTTTTCCACTACCTATATTCTTGATGGGAATGTAGTTAATACTCTTAAAAGAACTAAAGATAAACTACCCAGAAATTTTATTGATAGAATTTGTTAGTAATAAATAATATAGTGAAGCAACAGACATTTCACTTTGAGATAAAAGACCTAGTAACACAGTTTGTAGCTGCGTTTGATGATATTATTATAAAGAGATACGACAAAAACAGAATTTCTCAAAACAGAGTTCATGTACGATATGTTTATGCTCCTAAACAGAGAGTTATTTACGATCTAGTAAATAAAGCTCAGAATCTTACAGTTCCTGTAGTAGCTATAAACCTGACAAACGTTTCAAGAGATGAAACCAGGGTATTCAATAAATTAGCAGGGTTCTATATTACAAGAGGAAACTCAGAAAACAGTATTAACAAAACATCACAGTTTTATAGATCACCTGTACCTGTAAATATAGGAATTTCTATGTCTATTTTAACTAAATTTCAAACTGATATGGATCAAATTATTTCAAATTTTGTACCATATAATAACCCTTATATTATTATCTCCTGGAAGGTACCGGAAGGTCTTATACCTGGGGCCGGTAAACTACAAGAAATTAGGAGCGAAGTATTGTGGGATGGTAATATTAATCTAAGCTACCCTACAGATCTTAACGCTTTTGACAAATATAGAATTGTAGGAGATACATCATTTACAATAAAGGGTTGGTTATTTCCTTACGTACAGAATCCTGCAGGTAATATTTTTGAAATTGATAGTAACTTTACAGTATCATCAATTATAACTACATATGATTCACTATCTAACGACACATATACATATCCTATTAGCACAGGCCTTGTAAATGAAACAGAAACTGTATCTGTTTCTTCTTATCCTAATTTAACTAATGTTTACTTTTAAAAGATTGTTATTTATTAAAACTTGTATAAATCCTTATATTAAATAATAATATGGCTGATCCTGTCGACAATAATCGCGAAAGCACATTTGGAAGAGATTTAATGAAGTTTATCTCTTCAAAACTTCCTTATCAATCTTTAAACATTCAAGATAAAATAAATGTTTTAAATCCAAAATACGAAGAATTTTTTGATAAAGGCACAAAAAGAGATGAAGCTCTATCTAGACAATCAATTTCATCCTCATTAACATTTACTGACGATTTATATGCTAACGTAGTTCAAAATAAAGATTACCATAATTTTATGTACGCCAATTTACAGCCTGATAAGGGTAGACGGCTTACAGATTATAGGGTGATGGCAGCTTTCAGTGAAGTTGCTGATGCACTAGATGAAATATGCGATGAATTTATCAATAAAGATGATAATGGCGATATAGTAAAATTAAGATTTAAAGAAGCCAAAATTTCAGAAGAACAAAAAGAAAAAATAAAAAAAGAATTTCAAAAATATGTAGGTTTTTTTGATTTAGAAAATAGAGGCTGGGAATTTATAAGACAACTACTAGTAGATGCAGAGGTTTATTGGGAGCATATTATACATAAAAAATTTCCAAACGAAGGAATACTTGGTGTGGTTAGTGTACCTTGTGATGTAATAGATCCTATTTTTGAAAACGTACAAAATCAAATTGTTCGTGGGTATCTTTTAAGAAAAAATATTTATGATCCTAAAAATCCCGGTAAAGTAGTTAAGGTCGAGCTCGTTCCAATGGATGTAAATCAAATTACATATATTAATTCAGGTATTTGGAATGAAACTAAAACAGTCAGGCTTCCGTTCATTGAAAATGCAAGACGTGCATACAGACAGCTATCGCTTATAGAAGATGCTATCGTAATTTATAGGCTTGTTAGAGCACCAGAGCGTCTGGTATTTAACGTTGATGTGGGTACTATGGCCCCACCTAAAGCAGAAGCGTACTTAAGAAAGCTAATGCAAAATTATTGGTCGAGAAGAACATATGATTCAGATCAAGGCGCGACAGTACAAAAATTTAATCCACAGTCTATGCTAGATAGTTTTTGGTTTGCAAAACGTGCAGGCTCTACTGGGACAGACGTACAGCAATTACCCGGAGGTGCTAATTTAGGAGAATTAACCGATTTAATGTATTTTGTTAAGAAGCTCTATAAAGCTTTAAAGGTACCCACTAGTAGATTAAATGCTGAAGACACTTTCAGAGATGGTACAGATATTCTTCGTGAAGAATTAAAATTTGCTCGTTTCGTTATTAGACTTCAACAAAGATTTGCTGCGGGATTAAAAAATGGTTTTATTACTCATTTAAAATTAAAAAAGATTTGGGAAGACTATAAATTAAAAGAAACAGAATTAGATTTATTTTTTAATGTACCTACAAATTTTTACGAGCTTAGAGAGAATCAAAAGTTTCAATTAAAAGCAGAAAACTTTAATTCTATTACTCAAAGTGATCTTGTTTCTAAGCAATTTGCACAAAAGAAATATTTAGGATGGTCTGATTCTGACGTAATGGCTAACAGAGAATTCTTAAGAAAAGATAGAGAGCTGCTCTGGGAATTAGATCAAATTACTAATAGCGGACCTAATTGGAGAGAGATCGGTGCAGTTACCCCGGGGGCTGAAGGAGCCGGGGGAGCTGAGGCCGGTGGTAGTGCTGGTGGTGGTGGGTCACGACTTCCTCCTCAATTCGGCCCTTCTCCCGTCGAAGCGGGAACTGAAGCGACACCTCCAGAAGCTGCTGCAGCCGGAGCTGCTCCCGAAGCAGGTGGCCCGGCAGCATCAGCTCCACAATAAATAATTAAATGGACTGCTCTGCAATAACCCCGGTTTCAGCTTTTCAAAGCACTAATTTAAGTAGCAAAATAGATTCATTTTCTAGATTAGCTGATAGAATTACTAGATCTCTAGGTGCACCTATGGTAAACCTTGAAATTCATAGAGATCAATTGTTTGAAAATATTTCTATTGCTTGCGAAATGTATAGTAAATTTGCTGGTTATACTGAAGAAATTCTTATTTTTGATTCAAATCTTTATGAAGATGGTAAAGGTATTAAGTTAGATAGTTTGTTTTCTATAACACCTTACTTTAATAAAAAAATAGTACCATCACCTACCGTTTATGCTGCTACATCTTCAATACCATCTTCAGTTTTTAGTTCTTCTCAAGAGCTATCTTCTACATACAGTGATGGTATATTTAAAAATCAAATACTTACGAAATCTGCCTACTTAAGTGTTATTAATTTTAACGGTGTATTAGGTGAATATTTTATTGCTTCACAAAATACTCAAGAAACTTTTATTAATAGCTTTGATTACGATGCTATGGATTACAGAAAAGTAATTGATATAAAAGATTTTGAAGAAGGTTCTAGTACAGGCATCAATACATTGTTTACGATTGAACAAACATTAGCTCAACAAACTTATTTTAGCTATGCAATGGGTAATTATGGGTTTGATTTAATAAGCTGGTATACATTAAAAAATTGGCTAGAAGTAAGAGAGAAATTACTGGCAATAAGAAGATACTTTACTTTTGATGAAAGGACACAATATCTTGTCTTTTATCCACCACCTCGTACCCCGGGCTCAGGAAGCAGGTTCTACGGTGTAATAGATTGTTACGTTGAAAGGCCTTTAAGGGATATAATTAAAGAGCAGTGGGTTTATCAATACGCACTTGCATTAAGTAAAATCTCTATTGGTAATGTAAGAGGTAAATATACCGGTACAACTTTATTTGGCGGTGGCCAAATTAATTATAATGATCTTCTTTCTCAGGGTCTTGCAGAAAAAGAAAAATTAGAAGAAAGACTTTATACAAATGCACCGGGTCTTGGCGACGCCGCGCCGCCTTCATTTATGGTTGGATAATTGTGATACCTATACAAAAAAACAATAACTTTAGACAAGGCATATTTCGGCCTAAAAATAATTCTAAGTATGTTGGTAAAACGCCTCCAATTTATAGATCTGGATGGGAACTAAGATTTTTTAGATGGTGTGATGAAAATAATAATGTATTAGAATGGGCATCTGAATCAGTTATTATTCCTTACATAAACCCTGTAGATGGAAAAGCTCATAGATACTACACAGATGGTGTAATAGCATTAAAAGAAACTAATGGCATTGGTAAGTATATTATAGAAATAAAACCTAGTAGTCAGACACAAAAACCAGTAGCGGGAAGAAAGAAACATAGTACTTTAGTATATGAAAGTAAAAGATATGTACAAAATATTGCAAAATGGGAAGCTGCTAAAAAATGGTGTCAACAAAGGAATTATAAATTTTTAATATTAACTGAGAAGGAGTTAGGTTTAAAATAATTAAATCTAAATAAATAAATAATAATATGGCACTTCGTCTTTTAGTCGAAACACCTGCTCCTCAAGAACAGTTTGAATATATTTTAGAAGAAAAAAATTCTAAAGAGCCCGGTAAACTTTTTATTCAAGGACCTTACATGATGTGCGAGACGGTGAATAAAAACCAAAGAGTATATTCTCGTGATGATATGTCTAGAGAAGTAAATCGCTATATAAAGGAAATGGTTAGTACACAGCGTGCAATGGGAGAATTAAATCACCCTACATCTGCTGAAGTAAATCTTGAAAGAGCTTGTCATTTAGTAACTAATTTAAAAATGGAAGATAATTACGTAATGGGTAAATCTCAAGTATTATCTACACCTATGGGTAAGATAGTAAGATCCTTAATAAATGACGGTGTAAAAGTTGGCATGTCCTCCCGGGCACTCGGTAAATTAAATGAAGAAACCGGGGGTGTTAATCGTGTAACAGATATGAGATTAGTTGCTATTGATTGTGTTGCAGATCCATCGTGCCCTACAGCTTTTGTAAATGGAATTCTTGAAAGCAAGCAATTTGTTCTTAAAGATGATGGTCATTTAGAAGAAGTTTATGAAAAATTTGAAAGGGCTTTAAAAAATTTACCTTCAAAAGATATTAATAATTTTCTAAAAGAACAAGTTTTAAGCTTTTTTAATTTTTTAAAAAGTGTATGATTAAAAAAAATATTCAAGAAGCTAGTTTTGGTAAAACTTTAGGAACTGCAGCTGCAGTTGGAGCTGGGCTATACGGTGCAAAAAAACTAGGGCAAGCTCTTAAAGATCCTAATACGTTAAGAGCTGCTGGCGGTATTGCTAAAGCAGCAGGTCAAGTTGGTTCAACATTACTACAACTAGTTGCACCTATAGTAAAAGAAGTTGGGCCCGCTGTTGCAAAATCTATTATTAAGCAAAGATATGGCATTGATATACCTGATGTTACCTTAAATGCAGTAAAAAAAACTTCTGATTCTACAGCTTCGACACCTTCTGCAACACCACCTGTTTTGACTAGTGTTGAGCCCTCTGTATCGTCGACTACCGGTGCTGAAACATCATCCGCAGCTCCTGCAACAAAAATAGTACCTAAAGGCACTACTGCTAAAGTTAATAAAGAAGCATTAAAAAGCGAAATAAATAAATTAAATGATAAATTAAAATATCAAGCTCCGGGAAGTACTGCATATACTAATGTACAGAAAGAACTAGATGAAAGGTTAAAAGAGTTAGAAAGCTTACCAGAATCATTACAAATTGAATTTTTAAATGAATTTGTACCTGCTTTAGTAGGAGCAGCAAGAATAGCTGGCCCTGTTATAGGAAGAGCTCTAACATCTAATACAGCTAAGCAAATAGGAAAGCAGGTTGCAGTTAATGCAGGTATTTTAGGAGCTAATAAGATTATTAACAAATTAGAGAAGAAAAATGATATAAAGAATATAAATAATAATGAAATGGAAGAGCTTATTAAAAGCAAGGAAAAGAAGATTAAGCTTTCAAACGAAGGTATTGGAACTGGCACCCTCGGTGCAGTAGCTGGTGGTTTATTGGGCGGGCTTCCCGGAGCTGCAATCGGAGGCTTAGCTGCTGGTGCAGCCCCTAAGGCAGTGAAAGAAATTAAAGGTGCTTTTGAAGGTGAAGAAGGTAAGCATAAAAAGAAAAAGAAAAAAAAGAAAGTAAATGAATCAACAGATTTTGTCAAATTTGTTTATAACATTTCACAAAAAAATTATGCTGAGGCTAATAAATATTTAAAAGACATTATCGACTCTAAGATAAAAGGTAGAATCGAATCGTGTCTAGATAACAAAATATTTTAATATGGAAAACAAAGTAACAGAAGTACTTAAGACAGCTGCAAAGGACATCCTTACAGAGGATGTACTTAAAGAAATTGAATCTGCATTTAACGAATCTGTTGATACAAAAGTTAAGCTTCATGTAGAAAAAGCATTGCTTGAGCAAGATGCTGACTATTCTAAAAAGCTTGAAAATCTTTTAGAAGCTATAGATACAGATCATACTAACAAATTGAAGATGGTTGTCGAGGCTCTTGATGCTGATCGTACAAAGAAATTGCAAGCAGTAATCGAAAAATATGAAACAGCATTAAACAATGAAGCATCTGAGTTTAAGAATACCCTAGTAGAACAAGTTTCGAAATATCTAGAGACCTATTTAGATGAAAAAATACCCCTTTCTGACATTAGCGAAGCTGTAAAGAACAAGAGAGCAATCTCTGTTCTTGAAGAAATTCGCAAATTGTTATCAGTAGATATGGCTCTCGCGAATGACAACATTCGTGATGCTGTTATCGATGGTAAGCAGAAAATAGATGAAGCTGCCAAGCAGCTTGAAGACGCCACCAAAAAGGTTGAGCAATTAGCTGGTGAGAATAAGAAGCTTCGTGCAGATCTTGTTCTCGAACAAAAAGTATCTCATCTTGAAGATGATAAAAAATCTTACATGAAAAAAATGCTTGGAAACAAAACAGCTGAATTTATTCTCGAAAACTTTGATTATACATTAAAGATGTTTGAGAAAACCGAAGAGGAGCGTCTTGTAAATCTAAAGTCAGAAGCCTTAACAGAAGCTACATCAACAGAAGTTGATCGTCCTGTTATTGAGGAAAAGGTAGAGACAGAGGAAGTAGATCCTTCCTTTAATCTCTATATGTCTGAGCTTAAGAAATATTAATTTCTTGATTTACCTGAGAGCTAAATGCTCTGAATAGATTTTTAATAGGTCGACATCAGTTAAAAGGTTATATATATAATTATGGCTAAACAAATTCGCCCTACACAGGCTTACATCGATGAAAATCGCGCCAGAGTACTATTAGAGAAGTGGTCTCCAGTATTGGATTATACTTCCGCTAATGTCTCTGCAATCGAAGATGACCATACTCGTTTAAATACCGCTATCCTTTTGGAAAACCAAGAGAAGTGGTGTTTCGAAGCCAGCAACATTGCTGGTGGTACGGGTGGTGTATTTAGCGGCGGCACAATCAATAACGGAGGAGCTGGCAATCAGTTCCCTTCGCAAAATGACGGTGCTTATGCCCCTAACGACGCACGTCTTCCTAAGATTCTAATCCCGATGATTCGCCGTACGTTCCCTGAGTTGATCTCCAACGAAATCGTTGGCGTTCAGCCAATGAGCGGCCCCGTAGGTCTAGCTTTTGCCCTCCGTTATAAGTATGAGCCCACAAGCCTTGGTTATCAGTCTGGCAGCATTGACGGTAATACTGGCGCCACTCAGTTTGGCGGCAGCACAAATCGTCAGGCTCTCTCTGGTAATCCTGAACTTGGCTATCAGTACCTAAATTCCGGCTTTACCGGAACAACCACTGGCGCATTCAGTGGTGCAGCAGGTTACTTCGATATGGTTGGCCAGGACACGGGTGTTGCACAGCTTCTCTCGCAATTCGAGTTGAACAGCAACATTCCTCAAGTCGTAGTCAGCTTTGAGAAGACAGCTGTTGAAGCTGGTACTCGTAGACTCGCTGCTCGTTGGTCGGTTGAACTCGAGCAGGATCTGAAGAACATGAACGGTATTGATATCGATACTGAGCTCACAAACGCTATGTCGTATGAGCTACAGGCCGAGATCGATCGTGAAATGATCATCAGAATGATTCAGACAGCCCTTAACGCAGGATACGGTACCGGATTTAGCGTCTGGTCTCCTCTTTCTGCCGACGGCCGCTGGCTTGTTGAGCGCAATCGCGACTTCTATCAGAGACTAATCGTTGAGGCTAACAGAATTGCTGTACGTAACCGCCGTGGCGCTGCCAACTTTATCGTAGCCACACCTCGTGTGTGCGCTATCCTTGAAATGTTGCCAGAGTTCCAGTGGGTACCAGTACAGGGTAATGTTAATACTCAGCCAGTAGGCGTTGCTAAGGTTGGATCGTTGGGTGGTCGTTTCAATGTTTACCGTGACACACGTACAGAAGCTCAGTTCGAAGCTGCTCGCGGTGGTAACTTTGGCGGTAACGGAGGCTTCCCTCCTTACAGCGTCAATGGTCTATCGCAGACACGCTCGACTCGCCTCGAGTACGCCCTCCTTGGTTACAAGGGTCCGGAATTCTACGACACTGGTATCATCTACTGCCCTTACATTCCTGTAATGGTACAGAGAACCATTGGTCCTAACGATTTCGCTCCTCGTGTTGGCTTGCTAACACGTTATGGTGTTGTTGACAACATCTTTGGTGCAAATCTTTATTACCACGTAATAATTCTGCAAGGTCTCGGTACTGCATTCACTCCGGGCACTCAGTCGGTGTACTTCTAAGCAATTAGAATACGCGAAAAAAAGAAATTAAATTTTTACCTGGTAAGTCCCAGGATCTTTAAAAAAGGGCATCTTGCGGTGCCCTTTTTTTTTGCTTCTATAAAAAAAATAAGATAAAAAGAATAAATAATTATATGCCATCATATGTATTTGATTTTGAAGTTTCTAATCCATTAGCAACGAATCCTAATTCGTTAAATGCTTCATTAACATCAAATAGTGTAACGGTTGATACATTTGGAACAAACGCAAATGCACTATTATTTGAACCTGCAACGACATTATTAAACGGTGTTCTTGTATCTCTTACAGTTAACGGTACAACCCTGAGAGTCGACACAGCTTATCACGGATCATTATTTGCAATAGCTTCTGGAAGAGAAACTAGTGTATTTACAGTAAATTCTGGTTCCGCAGCACAAACTGCAACTTATAATGGCTTTGATTCTGTAGGTCCTGAGGACAGAAGACTCTGGAATTTAAACGGTTAATTATTGCCGTACCGTTTTAGTAAAATACTTAAACTCATCAACAAGAGTCTTATCTAGTAAACTATAATTACTAGCTCTTGTTGGATTAATATCTATTCCACCGCGTCTTACATACAAACAACTAACCACAATCTCCTCAGGATTAAAGAGTTTAAATAAACGCATATATATTGTTTCACAGATTTCCTCATGAAAGTGACATTCGTCTCTAAAAGAAACTATATATTGAAGAAGGGAAGTCGGGTTAATTTCATACTTGCCCTTATAATGTATATATACGTCACCCCAATCCGGTTGTGATGTTACTCTGCAGTTACTTTTTAATAAAGCAGAATGAAATCTTTGTACTTTAGCTTCAGGAATCTCTATTGCAGATAGTATTGAAGGGTCTTCCGTATAAGACTTGGACTGTATCATTGTAACATCAATATTTGTTTCCAATGTCGGGTAGTCTTTATTAGAAAAGACTGGTGGGTAATAAAGATCATCAGAAATTGCTGCAGCAGATCGAACATAAACTTTGACTTCCGTTTCAAGTAATTTAGACAAATCTCTTGCAATTGTATTTTGTAATTCCATTAAAACATGAATAATATTACCTTTAAATACCTGCATATTAAAAGAATTCATATACAGTTTAATAGACTTAGATTCGACAATATATTTGTTTCTGCAAGGATAAACAATCTTAGCTATAGCTGCAATTGGCATGCCTTCCTGTGTTAAGCAAGAAACTTCATAAGCATTCCAAATATCATACCCACAAAAAGGTACAAGACCGGCGACGCTATCATCATTAATGCCTAGATGTTTTCTGTTATTAATTCTAGGCTCTCGTACTAAAAGTGATGGATCATAAGTAGACTTATAACCAGTTATTTTGCCTAGATGTTTTGAAATATTACTATTATCTAATACCTTGTTCATGTAATTTAATTTTAATCTGTTCCATACGTTCTTCAACTGTTCCTTTTAAAATAGTTACCTTATCTTTCCATAAAAATTGATTTAAATAATAATTTTCATATTTATCAATAATTGCATTTCGAAAATCGACATCAATACTTCTTTCACCGTCATCGACAATTTCAATCTCATTAGGATCAGGATAAAAAATAATATCATATTTAGAATAAAACCTATACCAATAATGTGTTGCTTGCTGCCATACTTGCACCGTCACTAATTTTTTATCATAAAAATATTCTGTATAAACTAAACCATCCAATAAACATCTATCATGCACTATACCTTTACACCACTTATCCATAGATACATTATTAAACAAATTCTTTAGTTCCTCGTTTATAATTAACAATTGAGTTATATCATTAGCACCCTCTTCATTAATCTGTACATTACATTCATCTCTTATCTTTCTTGTAACTTCGTCAATATAAAAAAATTTGTCAAATATACCCCCACTACTTCTCATTTTCTTAAGTAAAGTAGTTTTACCTGAACACTGAGGACCAGTAAACGTAATGTGCATAGCTTATTATAATCTATTAAATTACTTACACCACTTCTTTCTTTTTACTATCTCAGCAATAATACAATAAACAGAAGTATCTCCAAAAGCATCGAAAACCGGTTCATTAGCAGTTTCAAACGTCTTTTTTCTTAAAACTAAATTTATTAGTCGTTGTATCTTATCGTTCAATCTTACAACAATAGCAGAGATAGAGGCGTTAATATCTTCTTGTTTTCTTAATTCTGATCCTAAAGAAATATTATGAGGCCCATAATCAAATTGTTTTTTACAAAACAGTTCGTATTGCTCTCGTTGTATTTTTTTAAATTCTTCACATGTTTCCGGATAAGTTGACTCGACTGAGGTTATAAAGGAGTTTTCCATAAAATGCTAAGCCTTTATACCATATTGAACATTTGTTAATGCAGATAAATTTATACCACCTGCATAGCTTATTGCACTTTGAAGATCCTGTTTAATCTCATCTATCTTTTCAAGATAAGTAAAATTATCCGTCTCCATTAATTTCATTGTACCTTCTATATTTTTTTTATCAACTTTATTATGTACGCTTGCCGAACCATAATATTGCTTATACCGATGGCCTTTTTCATCGCGAACCACGGGTGCAGGGCTATCCGTACATGAAGCAAATATTGATCCACACATAACCATAGAAGCACCAGCGACTAATGCTTTTGCTATATCACCATTGCAACGTACCCCACCGTCTGCAATAATAGGTATATTTGTATCTTGTGCACATTCCTGAATACATGTAAACATGGGATATGTAAAGCCGGTCTTATCTTTAGTAGTACATGCATAACCCCCACCTATTCCAACCTTTACAGCATCTGCACCTGCTGAATGTAGATAATTAATTCCTGCAGAAGTAGCTACATTACCGGCAATAATTTTTGTTGAAGGGAGATAATCTTTAATAATTTTAATTTGATCAGCAACTTTAGTGTGATGACCATGCGCAACATCAATAGTAATAAAATCTACTCTCATTCCAAAACGACTGATATTTTTTATTAAAGCTTTATCCTTTTCTTGAATACCTACGCTTATAGAAATATTATTAAATTTATCTTCTATTGCGTCTTTTATAAAGCCAAAAATATCAACATCAAACCGGTGCATTATGTAAAAAAGAGAATGCTGATCTAAAAGTTTGCATATATCGTAATCCACGCAACACTTCATATTAGAAGGGAATACAGGCAAACTAAAATCTTTACCTAAAAAATTTACAGCGGTATTAATTTTTGAACGACTCTCTATAGAGGAGTGTTTTGGAATTAAAAAAATATTACTGTAATTGTAGCTTATCGATGTCATTATCTAGTATTTTATATGCTTTAAAAAAACTAATCCACAAATCTAATGCTACGACTCTCAACTTTTTATAAACGTCATCCAGCGTGCATTGTTGTATATCTACGCCTTGACTCATTAAAATTTCTCCCTCATCGACTTCCGGAATTACTTTATGAATAACACAACCCGCATGCTTATAATTCTCTTTAAAAGCTCTCTCTTGCGGATTAAATCCTTTCAGAGAGGGGTACTTATTAATTAATCCAGGGTGAAGATTATATATTTCATACTTACTACAAATTTCTTTTGGTATAATTCTAAGATAACCATGTAATGTTATAACAGGATTATTATATTGAGATAGTATATTTTCATATGATTCTATTGACGGTCTCCCTGGCAACAAATACCAAATTGTCCTATTTAGTTTATGCTCTCTAAACGTAGTCGTGCTAAAAAGTTCTTTATTAATACCATCAGTTTTATGTCGATTAGTGATAATACCGTCTGGATAGATTTCTAAAGCTTTACAAATATCGTTTATTTCAGTTCCAGTTTGCGAAAAAAAGGCAATCCAAGGTCTCATCTACGAATAATCTTACGAAACATTTTTAGATTATAATTTAATAGATCTATTTGCTCGAGTGTTAATTGATGTTCCATCATATCCGCAAGTTTTGCATTCGGCTTAATATATAAGCCAAAATCTGCATCATATTTTAAATTATGCATAGCGGCTACTACCGGATTACTCGTATCACAACTTACTATATTATATACATTTGTATCGACATAATAACGAAATTCTCTAGCTAACGAACACCCTAAAAGATGATGAGGTTTATTCCACTCCCAAACACCTTTTTCTATTAATTGTGCTATAAATCGCTGTCTACCAGAACAAAACCTTTCTAGTTGTGATACACCTTCTCCGGTATATTCATAATAACTAAAATCAAAACTAATTGCAATCATGTCTGCTTCTGAAGACATAAACTTATAACAATTAATTAAATCATGCCATGTTTTACCTTGTACTGCACCTATAGATCTACATGAATGACTATTCTTAAGGGATTTAATTTTATCATTAAAGTTAATATAACTCTCAACAGTATCACCTGCATTTTCAAGTACATCTGGTACAATAAACATATTTGGCTTTAATTCTAAAGCATAATTATAAAATTTTTCACTATCAAAAGCAGTACCGAGTTCAAAAATTGAATTATCTAATAATACCTCTCTATTATAAGAAGTCTTAGAATTCTTAAAAAAATTATAATATTCAGGATACCTATCAAACAGATGCACTAAAGCGTAGTCAAAATCATTATAATTTCTTGATTGATCCAATAAAACTAAGGGAGATTCGTGCGATACTTTCATAGCATAATAATATTATAAATGTAAATATAATATATCAACATGAAAGAACCACAATATTTTGGTAACTATTTAGGGATAGTTGTTCAAAATAATGATCCATTAAGACAAGGTAGAGTAAAAGTTTTTGTACCGCATATATCCCCTACTGTATATAGTAAGTGGAATGAAGTTGTTAAGGATAAAAAATTTAAATTTTTAGGAAAAAATACGTTTAGCGATTTGACAGACATTTTAGAAGATCTTAAAAAAATATTACCCTGGGCAACTCTGGCAACACCTCTTGTAGGGGAATCGAGCAGCGGAAGATATAACAGCTATGTGAACGCTGGTTCTATAAGTGATTCTAGTACGCTAGATTCTTTCGTATTAAACTTATCAGGAAATGAACCTGATCCTAATTTAACTGAATATTCTCAGAATACAGATAATATAGGAGAAAAGCCAGGTAATATATATGATATTGGTTACTATAAGTTAAAAGATGCTTTCAGTGACCCGGCAGAACATAAAGCTAATGTTATTAATAAATTTAGTTATAATTATACCCCGGAGTGTTATAGTAATTGTGCTAAAGGCAGTTTTCCTATTTTAAGTGTGGGAGCTCATGTTTGGGTTTTCTTTAGAGCAGGAGACCCTATGTATCCGGTTATATTTGCTTCTTCTATGGGCGGTCAAGACTATAGGAGCATTTTTGATATTACTACAGCAAATACTAATATTTCCTCTATTAAAGATTTAGGAATAGATTACCCAGGCGAGTTTGAAAATGATCCATTACCATTAACAGAAAATGAAGAGACCGGTAATATTGAAGGTGGTGAATATAATATCAATACAGAGACTTATAGAAACAAATATGTAATAAATCAAAAAGGTGGAACTATTTCTTTCGTCAATAGTGACAACAGGGAGACTTTAAAGTTCACCCACTATTCCGGCTCATTCAAAGAATTTAATAATCTTACAAATATTGAATTTGCAGCAAGTAACGATCAAAAGCTTGTTTTAGGCGATCAATTTCTTACTGTAAGAGGTACAAGAAATGAATTTACTGAACTCGATTATGATTGTATAGTAAAAGGTGATCGTTATAAAAAAATAGGTAATTTAAGAGCAGAAATTTTTAAGTTATGGAAAAATGTTTATGAAGGTAAGTCTAGCAGTATATCCCAAGAAGAAGTTAGTTACTTTGAAGAGCTTTATAAACGATATAATAAGCTCAACAGTTCTATAGTTGATTCGCAGTTACTAAATAAAAATGCTAAATCTTTTGTAAGCGGATTAGCATCAGAAAAAGATAGTATACCAGATTTAAAACAACTTTTTGAAATTCAAAGATGTGATTCATATGAAAATTCTTCCGGTATAAGATTAACTTCATCATTGCAAAATAAAAACGGAGCAGCAGCTCCTTGCCCGGTTTGTAATACTGCAGAAACAAATTATTTCGTTTATAATAATAAAACTTTTGATGATTATATTAATATAGTGTTTCCATCTGTTGCTGATTCTTCCGGAGATTTTATCTTTGGTAAAACATTTGATATTTCTAGTTTAGTTCAGAGCTTACAAGATATTGGTACTATGGGCTTTCCGGAGCTAGCATCTGCTTTATCTAATCTGGGGTTTGATAATGGTCCGGGTAAAATATTTGGAATAACGTGTCCTGCTTGTGGCGGCTCGGGAATTAGTCCTAGCTCATTTGGCGGAAAATATACAACAGATACAAACAAACAAAAACTTAAATCTATTTATGAACAGAAAATAAAAAAATTGGCAGAAATTGAAAAATTAATGGGCCTTGGTGGTAGCGAAATTATTGATATTACAAAGCATAAAATTGAAACCATTGGAATGGTAATGAATGATTCAAGTGCTATCCGTGTAGATATGAAGGGTAAGATGTTTATTTCTGATGTAGTGGTTGCGAAGTATGGATGTTTCTATAATAGAACACCCACCCCGTTAGTAGAATTAGTGCATGTTGATGATTATCCGGGGGGTAATTATACATTGAATGTATGTAATAGATTTAATGTATTAGTAGGTGCAGGAGGATTGAACTTGAAGAGTTATGGTGTCGTGAACATAAGCGGGGCTATGACTAACGTTGCAGGTGAACAAGTTAATGTTTCAAGCGAATTAGAAACTAATATAGATGGTGGAAAGAGATTAAGCTTAACAGGAGATGTTGTTAGTATTAAAAATAGAAATTTAGGTCAAGTAGTTATAGAGGGGTCTCTCGGTATAACAAATAATGTTGTTGTACAGGGTGGGCTTCATGTAGAAGGAGAGCTTACAGCTAATCATATCACAATACCCATGGAAATGCAGGGTACTGAACAAGCTAAAGTCTTTGCTCGCCCCACGACAGATGTTGCAAATCTTAATGGTCTATGTACCGGATTTGGTGTACTATTAAATTCACCCCCTATACAGGCACCGGGTGCGTTTGGTGAAACCGGTTTATGGGAATATAATCCTGCTATGATTGATACAGGTGCACCTTGGATTGGATTTACTGATGCACAGAGAATTTGTGGAAGACTAATACAAGAATTACCTATAGGCTATATTAAAACCAATACGATAATTAGCGTTGGAAAAGATCCACAGGGTGGCGTTGTTACTGTTGTTAATATAAATGATGTACCAGTTTATGCATCTTCAACTGGACAGCCGGGCGGAGGTGATACGCCTGTATATGGCAGTGGTGTGGGTTCTGCTGGACAATGGTCTCCTGTAGGTGCAGCACCGTATGATGGGTGTATTAAAGCGGTAAAATCTGCATTTACAAATATGCCAGACGGTTCTATTAACGCAACTCCCGCGCAAATGAACGTGATGTTATTTGGTACGGGTGCTTCTTCTGACTGTATTCAGATTGAACCGCATTCTCATATGTTTAAAGGAGTTGCATGTTCGCTGCCTGAAACAAATTCCGGTGTAAGAAATAAAATAATAGGAATAGCTGGACCTATTAATTGTGAGCCAATTTCACACGGAAAAAAATAATTATTTCTTCTTTTTCCAATTATCCCTATGACGGGTTACCCAATCAATTAAAGCCCTTTCAAAACCTACATCACGCCCTTCACGTTCTGACATATACCATTTATTTTTTAAAATTTCTTCTCTTTCCTTTAAAAAATCTTTATAAAGATTTGTATTTTTAAATGCAAGATCATCGCTCGAAAGAGCATTCATTACATAAGTATTTATTCATAATAAAAACAATATTCTACTGTACACTAGTAGTCTCTAAGACTCCCACCGTCCCACCCCTAGTGTACTACGTACATTACTCCTTCTAAATTTTATTTATATTTGATTAGATATTTTTTCTTTTAAACTATCAAAAAAAATAGTTTTTTCTTCTAAGGCTTGAAGTTTTAAACTTTCTAAAATTGAAACGAGAGCATGGACTTTTAACATTTTTAAATGTTCAACTTTTACATCTACTCCTAGTGGTGATAAGATTTTATCACCAATAAAAAATAAAATAGATAATTCTTCTTCTGTTAAGCTTCTTATGGTATCAGATAAAATCATTATAGTTTTATATCTTCAAAAACATCGTCTGCTATACTTGTATCTCTAGCACCGATTTTATATGCGCTAATTTCTGTTTCCTGTGGTGCTACTTGTACCTTGCTGCTATCTAGATAACTATCTAACCATCCTGAAATAGGGTTAGTCTTTTCATTAAAAATCTTTTTATATCCTAAAGAACGAAGTCTGTTATCACACAACCATTTTGCGTATCCACCTAAAACATCAGCATTTAGACCAAGTAATGAGCCCTTGCTAAAAAGATATTGAGCCCATTCAATTTCATTCTTAGCTGCTTGCTCATAAAAAGCATATATCTTATCTTCACTCTTTTTTGCAATTGATGTAAATCCTTCTCTATCTTCATCTCTTAGTATCTTTAATAAATTTTGAGTAATAGCAAAATGCTGTGATTCATCTCGTTGAATAAATTTAATAATTTTTGCATTACCTTCCATAATTCCCCGATATCCAAAATAAAACGAACATGCAAAGCTAACATAAAATACTAAACCTTCCATTACGTTAACAGAAAGTATGCAATCAAATATTTTTTGCTTAATGTCTTTTTTTTCATCATTTCCTAAAATTTTATCGAAATTATCTCTAATTAATTCAGCACGAGAAACGATCTCTTTATCTTCCATAATACTATCAAAAAATGCTGATGCATCCGGGTGTACGTTATTTAGAAGATAAGAATAGCTATAACTATGAATACCTTCAAATCTCTGCCAGGTATTCATACATATCTCTAGCTCAGGATTTGAAACATAATCTTTTAGTGAATGTATAGATCTTGAAAGCATACTATCTCCGAGCGTTTGAAATTTTAAATTAGTATCAAATACAAAGCGTTGTTCTCCCTCTAGTTCTTTATAATCATTTCTATCTTTTTGTAAAGAAATTTCATGAGGCCACCAAAAAAATTCTTCTTGTTTTTTAAACAATTCAAAAAATACCGGATACTTAAACTTGTCATAGCGTTGTAGGTTTAATTCTTCCCCAAAAAATAAAGGCTGCTTTGTATAGTCTATTTTTTTTCTATTTAAAACAGTTTTCATTTAGTATAATATTTATAATTTACATGCACCGCTCGAGCAGTCATTTTCAGATTTATCTAATATCTGTTCTTTATCTCCGTCATCCGTATTATTATAGTATAGACTTATTAATCCCATACTATATGCATACAAAATTTCTTTCATGACTTTGCTATCTGGTAAAACATTATTTTGATAATGGCTGTAATTATAGTATATGTTTGTGGAAATTGCCATATCAATATATTTTTGAATAATAGAATTTACATTAATAATACCGGTGTTATCTTTAAAATTATAACACAACTCATAGTTATTCTCGTATTTACCTATTCCAGGAACTAAAACTGGTAGTTTACCGGTTTTAGATGTCTTAAAAGTAATTAGTGACCGTACAGGTTCTATTCCATTTGTCGAGCTTTGAATGACTGAGCTAGATTCACACGGCATGCAACAAGATAATGTAGAGTGTCTAAGGCCGTATTTTAAAATATCTTTTTTTAAGCTATCCCAGTCGAGAGCTAATTTTCTTTTACAAATATCATCAACATTCTTTTTATATGTTTCAACTGGTAAAATGCCTTTTGAATATTTTGTTCTATTAAATTTTTCGCAAGCCCCTCTTTCTTTTGCTAATGTTAAGCTGGCTTTTAAAAGATAGTATTGAAAATGTTCCATATATTCATCGAGTACAGAGAGGGTGTTTCTATTATTATAAGATAAATCGTTCTTTGCAAAATATGCAGCAAGATTAGTTATACCAATTCCCAAGCTTCTTCTTTTTTTAGCAAAATTTTCTGCAGCAGGATTAAAGTATTGCTGTATATCTATAATCTCCTCCAAAAATCTAACTACTAATTCGCATGTCTTTTCTAAGTCTTTCCAATCTTTAATTTCAAGCATATTGATAGCTGATAAAATACACATACCAATTTCTGCGTCCGTATCTTTAAAGTCGCTTAAAGGGATAGTAGGGTGAATGACTTCTGTACATAAATTACTCATAGTTACTGTATCCAGCCATGCTCCATGCTCGTTAGCACTATCAACATTTAAAATATAAATTCTGCCCGTTTCGACTCTTTCTTTAATAATAAGAGAAAATAATTTTCTAGCAGAGATTTTTTTCTTTTGTTTAATTTTTTTGTCATTTTCGCATTCAACATAAATAGAATCAAATTTCGATGTTCCCCATGCATTTGTTAGTTGAGGCACCGAATGGGGACTGAATAAAGTTATATCTTCGTTTTTAATCACTCTATCATAAAAAAGTTTTGAAAGACCAATAGTATAATCAAGCTTACGAACCCGGTTATCATCTGTACCTGCATTATTCTTTAGTACCACAACATCTTCTATTTCGTAATGCCAGAATTGAATATTTGTGGTGGCTGATCCACCTCGTAACCCGTTTTGCTGCCAAGCTTTTACGGAAGCTTCAAAAATTTTTAAAAAGGGTATAATTCCAGTATGGACTACTTCACCATTATTAACACTTGAACCGATTGCTCTGATTCTAGAGACATCAATACCAATGCCACAGCGACTGGCTGTAGCTATGGAGACCGCGGTGCCACTTGCCGTAATAGATTCTTTATTATCGTCTACACCGATCAGACAGCAGCTAGCATACATTTTTGAATTTGTTCTTACGCCTGCCATTATAGGCGTCGGTAAATTAATCTTATGCTTAGAAATAGCATTATAGAATCGTCGAACATACTCGATACGATGCTCTTTATCGTAATTAATAAACGCATAGCAACTAATTAAAATATAAGCGAATTGTGGTGTTTCATAAATCTTATCCGTTACTCGATTTTTAATTAAATATTTGTCGCATAACTGCTTTATACCTGCGTAGGTAAATAAAAAGTCGCGATCATGATCTATAAATTCACCAATTTTATTAATTTCATCTTCGCTATATTTTTCAATTATAGCTTGGTCATATATTTTTTTTCTTAACCCAGCATGTATAATATCAAGAAGTCTCGGCGCCACTCTACCACCCCAAACATCTTTACGGAGCTGATAATTTAATAATCTGCTAGCAACAAATTGATAGTTGGGTGTTTCAAGATTAATTAAATTTGCAGCAGATTCAATTAATACTTGATGTATTTCTTTTGTAGAGATATTTTCTTTAATGTTAAGATTTGCATTTATTTCTACATCAGAAAGACTGACACCGTCAATACCGTCTATAGCCCAATTAATAACTTTATGAATTTTTTCTATATTAAATTTTTCGAGATTACCGTCACGTTTCTTTACAAATATTTGTTTATTCATGAGCCGTAAATTAAAAAATTATTTATGTAATTTTTACTGTAAATCTTAAGCATCGTAATATTTTTTTATTACAGTATGCAAAAAATTATTGTTTGATGTTTGATAAAAATTTTTATTACTTAAAACATAAATAACAGGATAACCTACACCTTGAAAAATATTTACCTTAGAGTTGTCGAGCAATGAAAAGAGCTGTTCTTTATTTAAAAACTCCTTAGAAATTTTTTCAATACACTCACTATCAATAGGGTAAATCCCTTTTTGTAGGAAAGCAAAACAATTATCACAAGTTAAATTAAAACGATTTAAGATATTTTTGTATATATTAAGATTTATATTTTCAGCTGAGGTGCAATTTAAATTTTCTAGCATTGTAATAAAAGAAATAATTTGAGGTTTAATACTTAGTTTAATGCCACGAAAAAATTTTGGCATCATAGTTTCGCGTGGAACAAAATGAATAATATCGCTAATATTAAAGTCTTTCTTAAAAATTAGTCTTTTTTGATCGTAAAGATTTTTTAACTGAAATCCTAATAATACAACCGGATAATCACTATCACTAAGATACGAAAATGAATCTATATCTAGCGGTTCGTTAGATAACTCTACATCAAGTAGCTCCATAAAAGGATTATATAATCCTAACTGATCTTATCCACCGATTCTTTTAAAAAATTCTGTTAAAAATAAAACAACTAAAGATGTTATAGACGCTAATGCAGCTGTCGTAATAGCTGTACGGTGATTAAAGGAATTATTAACTACATTTCTTTTTAATTCAAATTCTTCTTTTATCTGCTGAGAAAGATGATCAAACTTTTCATTTACTATATTTGTAATGTTTTCAAACTTTAAATCAATTTCCCTCTCAAAGCTTTTAAATTTAGATTCTACTGTATCTGTTAATGAGGTTATTTTGCCATCTAATTTTGTTACTTGGTTTGTAAGTGATGGCGAACCGTTTCCATGATATACAGTTTTATAGACGTGTTCTAAGTCTTTTTGGAGCTTAGTAATATCTATACTAGGTGTTTTTTTACGGCTCATTTTTTACAAGAAAGGAATATGATAAGATACCCCGAGGGAGTGAATATACTTTTCCACGGGTTGCACCGGATTTCTCTTTAACAACTATAGTCATCTTATCTTGTGTAACTACAGGTCCATTAACTATTTCTACATTACCTAAGCTTAAGCTATAAGTTTTTATGCCCTTTATAACATCAAAAACATTTATAGTATTTTTTCCTGCTAAAACAGCAGAATAAAGTTTTGTCATATTGATAATTATTTATGTTGGATATCAAGTAAAAACAATAAATATTAAAAAATATGGCTGATACAATTACCAAAATTTTAATTCGAAAAGGGTTAGATAGTCAACGCAGAACAGCAGACTCAACAGGTATTATTTTTAGCAGCGGAGAGCCAGGTTGGTGCTATGATACAAACAGATTGTTTATAGGTGACGGGCAAACAGCTGGCGGCTTACCGGTGGGCAGTCAATTCATAGGTTCAGTTCAGCAGTTTTACGGCGGTATTAACGGCTTTACAAACGAAGCTTTAGAAGTATTTAATGATAAAGGCGCCACTTACGGTGATATCATTTACGATAGAGATACTAGAGCTATTTTTGTACTTACCGCTTCTAGTAATTTTCCTCCACTCACATCTGAATTTATAAAACTTGATGTTTCGCCTTTACTAGATCCAGATCATCTCGAATATGATTCGTTAAGACAAATACAAATAAAAAACGGCGGTGTCGGTCCTTATCAACTAGCTTTCGGGGTTGTAGATGGTAATACACTTACAAAAGCTTCGTTTAGCGACCCAATTTCAATTGCTAATTCAGGTGTAACGAACGCAAAATTAGCTAGAATGAATCCTTTTACAGTAAAAGCCAATCCTTACGCAACATCAAACAATCCTTTTGATATTTTAGTTTATCCGAGAACAGTTATAGGGAGAACAGCATCATCAATTCTAACCAGCTTTTCATTTGATACAATATTAGCTGAATCCTCTCTTGCTGGGCAAAATGGTATAATAATTGATAAATCAGGCGCAAACTTTACAATACGTATAGATTCAACAAAAATTGCTTTAGGTTCAACCGCAATAAATTTATATAAACCTACAACTGTTAACAGCTCTTTAAGTGTTACCGGTAACATTTACGCTACCGGGGATATTATAGCATACACAGCATTATCAGATAATAGAGTTAAAGAAGATTTAAAAACTATAGAAGAACCCATAAAGAAATTAAACTATATTTCTGGTTATGAATTTAAATTTAATGATAGAGCACCAGAGCACCTTAGAGACAGACATGCATACGGTTTAATAGCTCAAGAGCTTAAAGAGATATTACCTCATGCGGTTGAATATAGAGATGAGTATTTAGGAATTAATTACGAGCAAGTTATACCTTTATTGGTTGAATCTATTAAAGAATTAAAAAAAGAAATAGAAGCTTTAAAATGCGATTTAACGAACAAATAAAAAAAATTTTAGAAGATTTTAATATACTACCCTATAATCAGAATGCTGACAACATGGGACCAGATATAGGTATGACTACCGGGGATATACAAAATACTTTTCCCAGTAAGCAACAGGCATTAAAGATAAAGCTACCTAAAAAAATTAAGAAGAGAAAAAAAGGTTAGCCAGACTCGAGACTCTGTTTTTAACTTGAGTAGCCCATTTACTTTTTAATATTTCTTCTCCTGCAAGTCTGTAATCACCATTTTCTATATATTTTTTTGTATTTACAAATTTGCTTAGCCGGGGATAACCGAGATTAAAAGACATATCAAGAACAGCTAGCTTTATATTTCTAGGCAAGCTATCAAACTGAGGAAGATATCTCTTAGCATCACTATATGCAGTTTTAATATTTATCTTAAAAAGAGTAAGTACTTGCTCGTCACTTAATTCCTCTTTTCCTAAAAGTAAATTATTATAATTACCGCCAATTTCTTTAATAAGGCGTTTTGCATCAGGGCGCGTCATATTAAAACCTATTCCTATAGTCGGAATACCAAGTGAGTCGGAATAAATCTTTTTTCTATATCCTTCATGCTGCTTTAATAGAGAGAGGATATCATCAAAAGTAAGCTTGGTGTCTTCAGCTTTTTGAATCAACGCAGGTGGATCTGGAGGAAGATCTATTTGCTCTAATATTTTTTTGACAATATTATTGTATCGCACCAAAATATTTAATTAATAACTGCTACTTTAACTACTTTGGGATTGCGATTGGCAAACAACATTGCATCTTTTTTGTGTTCAAAAAACACATCAATAACAGGTAATTTACCGCTAGAAGCTTTCTTGGACACTACCGCAGAGCCTGTATCAACTGCCTTAACTACACCAATATTGGGTATAATAACTTCTTTTCTATAAGGTATAATTTTTGGATCAACAGCAATAGATTCACCTTGCTTTAGCGTATAGCCTGTAGAACTTTTTTTCTTAGATGAATAATAATCTGTATCCCCACCTTTAGCCCAATAAACAGTTAGTCTAACTGTTAGAATCTTAAAACCACTATTATTTGTTTTTGGAATAAAATCATCTCTATAAATTATACCGTCGGGTTTTATCTTTATTTCTTTTGCTAAAATTTTTCTTTCTTTTACCGGTACAGATTTTAATTCTGTTTTTAAATCCTTAACAGTAAGTTCCTTTTCCTTGTAATCCGTCAAACAAAATGATGTTGCTGACAGCGTTATTATGGTTACCAGTACTAGTAGCTTGTGTAGTTTGTTTGTTGTATTCATAAAAAAAATAAGGCCTAGAATGGCCTAATAAATAATTAATTATTTAATAAATTATATCGTATTCCCAGGGAAAGTCAAGCCATATTTTTTTGTCAAAACCTTTAATAAAACAGTCTGGTACAAAAGAAGTTTTGTGTTTTATATAAAGAGTTGCATAATAAACATTTCTTAAATTACATTTATCTAGAATATTTTTTGCCATATAAAGAGTGCCTCCAGTATCGGACAACTCATCTAAAACAAGTACATTTTTATTTTTAGCTTCTTTACAGAAATTATTTCCAAGTTCTTGAATAATGACAATATTTTGTTTTTCTTTATTGCTATAACTTCTCATTCCTAAATTATAAACATTTTTTACTCCGAGAACATGTGATGCTATAGAAGCGGGTACCATAGCCCCCCGTCCTAAAAAAACAATAATTTCTGGTCTAAAATACTGATTTATTCTGTAAGCTAAATTATACGAATCAGTAATTACGGTTGGCCAATCGATTTTTATTTTGTCCACAATTTATTATATAGAAAAAAAAGCTATTTACCAGCCAATTTTGCAATAGTAGGTTCTATTTGTTTTATTAAAAATAATATCGTTTTATAATCCTCTAAAGAACCGCTTTGTGCTTTTACATGTATGGTTTTAATTTTATTAAGTATCTCTCTTTTAGCAGGCTCTTCTTCTTGCTCCTCTCTACTAAAAGCATAGTCCATAACCCTGTAATTATAAGGTGAATCCTTGGTAGCAGTATGATTAATACCTTGAGCATACCCTTCAAATATGGCTTTTATATCTAAATTCACTTAAGTATTTATGTGGACGAAGAAATTAAAAAAAGAAAATTATTGGCTAAAAAAATTATTAAAAACATTTTTTATTATAAATTATGTGAAGGGTGTGAGTCGGTTATATTTGTTGATTCAATATTTTGCCCCGTGTGCCAAGGCTATAGATTTGATTATGATTTAAACAAGATTGAACAGGCAGTTACTATTCTTTCTAATAGAAAACAAAAAACGCAAACTATGGAAGATTATGATGAGTTATTTTAATGTACGTATAGTTTCATTTAGGTGCTGAGAGTAATAGATAACCTTTTTCATAATCTCTTCTTTTTTTACACCTTTTGTTTTTTTTGCCTCTTGATATAAATCAAGAACAAAATTAGCGGTAATACGCTTATACTCACTTTTACCACTCATAATAATATTTAATTTTATTCTAGTTGAATTATGATTCAAGGAGAATAATATAATTATATGTCAAATATTAATCCTCTTACAGTACAAGAACACGTCGCAACATTCACCGAAGAATTTGAAAAATTTTCTGGTGGGAATAATTCGGCCGGTACCCGAGCTCGTAAAGCCCTTCAAGAAATTATTAAGTTTTCCCGGGACGCTCGTAAAACAATTCAAGAAGAAAAAAATCAAAGAAAAACAAAAAAGTAATATTATTTCTTTAATCGCTTTTTTTCATTACGGTGTACAGACGCCATTGTCTGTATAATCTTAGTAGCTGTGTCAAAATCTTGAACGATTTTGTATATCAGCTCTACAATATCGTATGCAGCATGTATAGCTTTTCTATCTGTATCTACTTTGCCTAAACTTATAGTATTCTTTCTCTCTTCTTGATTTTCTGTTGAAGTACCTAATGGCGTCATGGGTTTAGCAGGTATTACCGGTGAAGTTGTATTTGTTGGAGGGGGGTTTAAAACACCAGGTGATGTATAGGCTTCAAATATATTACAACAATCCTGATTCATGTACTATTATTTATGTTCTTTATTAAGAAGCAATGTATTATAGTGCTTATAAACAGCCTGGTAATATGCACTATTGGAAATATTTCTTTGTTCAGATAGTATTTGCTCACATTCTTTTATTTTTAAAGAATTTACCTTTTTTTTAAATTTTTTAGCCATATTAATATTTAATTATGGCTAAGTACAAATTATGTATATGCAGCTATAATACCCCGACAATGATTAATTCGCTCAACAGTATACTCAGAGGTAATTTCATTTATAGCATTTTTTATGTCAATAAAAGTAGGAAAATTACCTTGCCCACAATCATCCGCATCATCTATTAAAATAATATGATCTTTTCTATTGCTAAAGTCTTTAATAGCTTCAATTTCTTCTAGTAACGGTACTTCAAAAACACTATTATGTGCATCTAACCAAAAACAAGCTCGTTCATACGGACTTTCAGTTAAAACCGTTTTTAGAAAAGGTACAGAATCACCTTGGTAGAAATTAATGTTCTTAAAGTTATCTTTTACTTTTCTATAAAAATTTTCTGGAAGACGGGTATCACTGGGTTTATATTTTTCAACCGTATCTATTTTTTGAAAAACAGAGGACATGTGCATTGCTGTAATAGAATCACAAGTTCCTGTTTCAATAAACCAATTTAAATTATCTAAGTCTTTAATTTTCTTCTGCTGAATAAGAGAAAAGATTATATTAATTATAGGGTTTCTTGTATCACATTCCTTATACGGTGGCCAATGCTGTTGATCTTCAGGGTGCTCAGTAAATCCAAGAGTCTGATTTACCTTCTTCCAGTGCTGGGGGTAAACTTTCTCTTTATATACACTACATTTAGAAAAAAGCATATAATATATTATTCTTATCTAAAATTAATCAATATTATGTCTTACAAAATAGCCTTCAGAATTTATTATCGTGGCACCGTGAAACTTATATTTTACAAAAAAATCTTTTGGACTTATTAATGAAAGAAATTTACTTCCATCATCTCTTTCATACAAATAATAAATTTGACCTACAATTGTTTCTGTTCGTATTTCAAACGATTCAACAAATTTGTTCCATTCAAAAAGACTTACTAAATTATTATATTCTGTTTTTAACTCTTCAAGGCGGGTTTTAATTTTATGAGAGAGATTAACCTGGCGATTATTCTCACATTTTTCAAGTTCAGGTAAAATAATCTTTGGAGCTGAATATTCGGCAATATAGCTTTTTTGATTTCTATCTAAAATTACTTTATCGTCGTCCATTAAAAAAATTTCTTAATCCTTTTTTTATTTTTATCTGAACGCGTAGCACGAAAACTTTTGAATCCATGATCTTCTCTCATTTGCCGGGCATGTTCTTTAGAATAAGCTACCCATGGGTTTCGGCGGTCAAACGTTTGTCTTGGCTTACTAGATCTCATTACCAATGCCTTATTACGTTAGCTATAATAAATCCACAAGTTACAAAATTTAATAAAACTATTAAAGTCCGAATAATAAGGCTTATATTTGCATCTCGAACCCGGAGGGTCGGGATCTCCGGTCGACTCTTATCGGTCATTCCCACTCGATGATCTATTGTTCGGGACCAAATAAGCCAGACTTTTATAAATACTCTTTTCATTTAATATATGTATTTTTATTCTTTACTTCCGTGATAAGCTTATAGATTAAATTTTCTGTCAGTTCTTGTCTCAATTTACCCATGGGTGTTTTGTTTTGTTCTCTACAAATACGTAAATGTTCCCCTAATGTCCAAGTAAGTTCTTTAAACTCCTCCTCAAAAAGAATTAATTCTTTAATATGATAATTCATTAGTAAGATCTACGCTTCTTACCCTTATCAGAACGTTGAGCCCTGCATTTTACCCCACACGATTCTCTCCAATATTTTGCCGCCGACTTATTATCCCTATTACCATACATACCAATAATCTTGTTTTTAGTTTTCACAATTTTAGTATAAAGGCTAGTTTTTATAGTTGCAACGAAAAACAGTCTCGGGGCGTATTAACACATAGCAGTCATTATTAGTGCGAAAAAATATAGGCGGGTCATTTTCTAAATAATATTCTTCAAGCTCAAGCATTTTTAAAAAATTTATATAATGAATAATTATTTCTAATTGAGTTTTCTCTTTTTTTACTGCAGGCTTAGATAATTCATTTATTATATCATCAAGGGTAACAGAATTAACCGGTTCTTTCTTCTTTATAAACCAAGAAATCATTTTCTTAATCCATCCCATATAAATACTTATATTTGAAATCATCAACACCTACTTTCACACCGACAATTAGTATTACCCCTATTATATGATTCAAACAGATTTACCTCTAACTGTTTCTCAAGAAATAGAAAAAATTTTTACACAAATACCTTTTATAAAAAATAGTAAACCAGAAGCTATTTATATAGAAAAACTTAAAAAAAATATTAGTGATTACAATTACTATATAAATGAAAATTTTTTAACAAACAAAGCTATTATTGACTCTAGTGAATACAAGAGAATGTATAATTTATTTCCTGCGATTACTTCTTATAGACCTGAATTAGAAAAATTTTTATACAACAAAGGGTTTGAAATCATAGAAAATAGAACATCGGGGTGTTTCTATTATCCCCCAGATGGATTTATGTCGTGGCACACGAATTATAAAAGACAGGATTGGAGAATTTATATAGTAAAAAGCTTACATGGAGATAGTTTTTTTCGATACACCGAACAAGATAACATGATAACCGAATATGATCCCCAGGGGTATTCGTATAGAATATTTTACGTAGGTGATGAAGCCCGGCCTTTCTGGCACTGTGTATACGGGGGAAGCGGGAGATATAGTATTGGATTTAGATTAATGAAAATTTAAAAAGTACACTCCTTAAAAACACCATACACACCATTTTTAGTTATTTGAGCATTCTCTATATAATCTTTATTTTTTAATAGCTCTTTATGTAGAGCTTTTACGTTATACGAAGGTACGGTGGGGAAAAGATGATGGTCTAAGTGGTAGCTTAAATTCCAGTTAAAACCAAAAAATATTTTATCCAGTAATGTGGGGTACATAGTACGAGAATCATCTATTTTTGTTTTTGTAAGACCAAAATGTTCACATATACTTCTTATTCTAAATACAAAAGGAAGATATAAGATAATAGGTAATATCCAAAATAATATATAATAGAAAGCCCAGTTAAAATACAATAATATAAAAAACAATGTCCCGTTAAATAAGGTTATTCCTATAGCTTCTTTTTTATTGTTATTGTAAGTAATATGGTCGAGGGTACGAGATACAGTTGCGCCTCTTAAAAAATATTTTATTCTATCATAAAATGTTTTGTTCTTATTAAGAAAAGTTACCATATAATGAATTCCAAAAACGTATTTAAACACTGTTTTTAAAAACATAGTTTTTTTCTGGGGAAATTTAAATTCTATATTATCTTTTTTATAGATATAATCCGGATCATCATCCGTATTATTATTTTTATGATGGAGAAGGTGACGGGTTCTATATTTTTGTTGAGAAGAAAACATGGGAAAATATAAAAATATGTTTGCAATCCATTCGTTTATTCTTTTATTTCTACATATACGGTAGTGCACACTATCATGGGCTATGGCTGAAAGACTGTGAATACGTGCTCCAATAAGTATAATAGCCAATAATACAGTAAAGATATTAAAAAGCTTTACTGTAAAAAACATAATACTAAAAATAGCAAAATATTCTAAAAAAATTTGAAATAAAGATATAAAAGTATTTGGCTTTGAAAGCTTTACTAAAATCTGATCACTTAGTCTAATCTTCATTTATATTAATAATTATTAAAGTATATTCAAAATAACAGAAGGGGGTATATTTTTAGCTGCGCAGCAGCTTATGGCACAGCCCAAAATGTATAAATATACAAGAATGTATCGATTTATTAAGTGGTTTATAAACGACTGCTCTATAGGATTAGCTCTTATTATTATCGGTATTCTTATTGGCTGGTCCCTAAATACTCTTATCTATAATGTATATAACCTTATACAACGAATATGAAAACATTTAAAGAATACTTCTTACTGGAAAAACGTAAACGTAAGAAACGAAAGACCAAGAGAACTAGAAGAGTTAGAGCTAATAGAATGTATGGGTACCCGTATTGGGGTGGGGGGTATTTTGAATATGAAGGTAGTGGAGGTGGAGACGGTGGGGGTGGTGAATAAGTTAACATATGAATCTAGAACATATTCAAAATGATTTACTTGATCAAATTGATATGTCTCAAATACAAGAGGATGCCTATCTAGATGTAGATAACTATATTTCACAGAAGTCTGGAGAAAACCACTATAGGCTTTTGGCTCATATATCGACATTATATAGGGGGGCTAAATTACTAGATATTGGAACCTTTCGGGGGTGGAGCGCCCTTTCTTTAAGCTATAATCCTGACAATAAAGTTATATCATATGATATATGTCAATCATTTGTAAAAAGCCCTAATCAATTAAAAGATAATATAGAGTATCGAATCGGTAACTTTCTAAACTACCCCGATGAAATAAAGGAGTCACCTTTTATCTTCTTAGATGTAGATCCCCATGATGGTATACAGGAAAGACAGATATTTGATCAATTAGAAGATATTGGTTATAAAGGAATAGTTATGTTAGATGATATACATCATTTCTCGGGGATGAATAGTTTCTTTAATAATATAAAGCAAAGAAAAGCAGATATGACAAAATATGGGCATTGCACGGGAACAGGTATTGTCTACTTCGAATAAAGCCTTATAAGAAGCTATATAAAAAATTATAAAAAAAATTTATAAAAAATTTTGGCATGCACCTATTAGAGAAAAAATTGTTTTGTTCTATATCTATAAATTCCCGTACTTGGGTCTAGATCCCCGGGGGGGTTTTCAAACCCCCTACCGTGTTTTAGAAACCCTATTGTCTTCTAGATACCAGGGTCGAGGATTGAACACTACCGATTGATCCACATCACCATACCATTTATGTTCACCTTCTATATAACGTTCGATGTCTTTCTTTTTAGTTAAGAAGTACTCCATAGCTGAGAGTACCTTTACCTCTGTATCATTCATTGTATTCATTATACCGGCTCCTTATTATTTGGACAAGTATGGACCGCGTAGGGCTCGAACCTACAACCAATTGGTTAAAAGCCAACTGCTCTACCATTGAGCTAGCAGTCCGTAATCGGTCTTGGGCGTACTAGGATTTGAACCTAGGACCAAGGCATTATGAGTGCCCTGCTCTGACCGCTGAGCTATACGCCCAATAGGTTCTTAGTCTATTTGATTATAACGTTCGAGGGCCTTATCAATACTCGTACACGTCCATCCCATAATACCCCACAACGAAGATCCTGGATACGTCTCAGATGGTTCAATAAACGACCCACCCATATTGTATCCATTATGACGACCTAGCCTGACTACCTCGTAATTGTTAATCGTACTATCATCTCGGGTCTGTTGGAAGATAGCCTTCATACCATCCCGCTTTAGTTGTGTGTAGGTAAAGCCCTTCTTCTTAAACTGAGTAGGGATTACTTTGTATTCAATACCATTAATTGTTTGTGTCATATAGTTATATTGTAGAGGTTAATTGCGTCCAAAGCAATTGAATAGTTGCTTCACATCCACCTTCATCGGGACGAAGTGTAGTTCAATGATGTTGTTCTTACAGTAGGTACGATATGCACCTAACATATAAGCGTAGATGTCGGTAACAATCATCGAGCTGTCCAGGTTGTAAAGATAGCTGTCAACACAGACAACGCAATAGCTGTAACAATGTATTCCATTATGCCATCTCCTGAAGCTCTGAATACCGACTACCACTAGCCTTGGACTCGTAGACGTGATGCTCACTGATGGCACTACGCATTAAGTTCTCTACCGTCTCCCGTAAGGTCTGATCACCATACAATTGCTCTACCTCTTCGGCTAGGTTCTTATCGACTGCAATGAAGCGCTTGTTCGACTTAACAACACTGATGCGCTCTTCACTTACACGATAGACATGGAAGGGGTTCTTGTCATCCTTACAGAACTTATTCTTATACTTCTTGACCAGGTTATGAGCTTTCTCATCAAGAGAGGTCTTTGCATAGCCTTTGTTCTTCATGCGTTCGACCTTCAGGCCAAACTCCTCGGCCCTCTTTTTGAATGCCTTGTTATGATACTGATTGACATTACAGTCAACGATCTCTTCTACCGAGTTCTTATAATGAGCCATCTCATGGATCAAAGTCTCACAAACGTCTTCAACACTGCGCTTGAGGGTATCAGCGGTAATATTAATCTCGGGTAGAGTCTTCTTACCATCCTTCCAGCGTCCGGCCCAATACCATCCATAATAGCTTTGACGTCCACGATTAGGGATCAAAGTGAACACGGGCGTATCCAAGTTAGCGTCGAGCTCTTTATTAAAGAACTCAAATGCCTCGACAAGCTTTTGAGTCACCTCTCCGGTAATATTAGTACTCATTTACGACTCTCCTTATTATCGCTGACACTATCTCTTTCGTCAAGCAAGGCGTCAGCGTACTTGTATGCTTGATGGGCCACCCACTTAGGGGTAGCTGCCTCTTGGTTGATCAATGCCTGCATGGCAAGTGCGGCAAAGATATCACGAAGTTCGTCTTGGTTACTCACGATTTGACCTCTTTAGCGACTGGCTTAAGTGCCACGCTGAGGTGGTTGTAGCCTTCCACCTGTTCGTCCGTGGGATAGTCAGGAACGGTTTCAAGGTAATCTTCCAAGCTAACGTTCTCGAAATCCCACTCAGGAGAGTTGTCGACCATCCATTGGATCTTTTTACAATCCAGTTCAGTAGCAGTAAGGCCTTCGTTTTTACCATCATAAGGATGCTTCATTAATTTAAACTGCATACGGATACTGAATGGTATCCAGTTTGTCGATGGCAGCCTGACAAGTAGTGAGCATCTCTTTTTTAGAGAAGAGAGGACCCACATGCTCGTCATTGAGCTCAATCATACGTTTGAGGTTAAGGAGGGTGCCGATCGCAAAACCAAGCTTACCTCCAGTTGATTCAAAAGAGTTACGCGCTACCGGCAACTCAACGGTTACTTTATCATTCATCATACAACTATTATAATGGAACTTGGGTTAACGGCAACTACCAAATGGCCCTCCATATACAGACTGTCACCAATCCATAGATAGCCAGTGCAATGAGGTTAGCTAACACCATCAAACAGAACTGTATAAACTTATCCATTGTAGTACTCATCCTCATATTCACTCCAGAACTTCTTAATCTCTTGCTCTTGAAGTAGTCTCTGTTGTTCTTTATTATCAAAGTACTCTTTGATAACTTCTTTATGATCAACATCATCTGACATACAAAGCTTACGGGCTACCCAACTCATACAACTCCATGTCCTTCATACTTGAGTAAAGCGTTGTAGAACAAGCGCTGTAAGTCGTTGATAGTGTTACATTGATTGATGTGCATATGTAACCGACGCTTATCTTCAGTACGAATATCACTATCGTTGATAGCGCCCCGTAGAGCTCCCTTAAGCTCGCACGTTTCTGGTATGTTTAATATGATGTCTTCGAATGCTCGTAGCTTACTAGTCATTGTTAGTCTCCAATATGGTAGCACAACTCTACCTTAATGTGTTGATCATCAAGCTGTTGGACGCTTGATACGGTAGTATAACCACCGAACTTGTTAAAGCGAGCGGGATATAAATTGTTGAGAGCACGGTGGATACGACCCTGATCGTAAGGGCCATAGAACGGCACCTTATAGAAGGAGTTATCGTAATAGGCAGACTGGACTTCATCGCCAATCTGCTCACGCTTACCCCACTTAATACCGCCAATAGCGGGCTCGGAGACTTTGCGCCAATCACCAATCATCTGGTCGTAGATTTCGTAAGTAACTTCTTTATTCATCATACACATATTGTAGGTGAATGTTGGGTAGACGTCAACTACCAAT
>Ga0214923_10000559_pt1 | contig 55383 bp, 56 predicted proteins | sample LL1510_MetaG_FD_177993 | JGI IMG/M metagenome (GOLD analysis project Ga0214923, IMG submission 177993) | Freshwater microbial communities from Lake Lanier, Atlanta, Georgia, United States - LL-1510 | ecosystem: Environmental > Aquatic > Freshwater > Lake | place: USA: Georgia | collected...
CTCGGAAGCGGAAGTTCAAAAGACAATCGATCAGCTCGAAGAAGGCAGGACTGTTCTCTGTATCGCCCACCGTCTTTCCACGCTGGCCAATATGGACGAAATCATCGTGCTGGAATCGGGTCGTATTTCGGAACGTGGAACATTTTCTGCCCTTCTTGCGAAAAAAGGCCTTTTTGCTGCTATGGCTGCCCAGCAAGGCATCTCCTCCCCCTGACATCGGATGGAAATTTCCATCGTCACCCCTTGTTTTAATTCGATCCGCTGGATCGATCTGTGTCTCCGCTCGGTCAGGCACGTCCTACAGGGTAGGGACTATGAACATATTGTTGTGGATGGGGGTAGTACGGACGGGACTTTGGAAATTCTCCAAAAGCAAATAGATATTCGCCTAATCGGCGGCCCTGACAAAGGAATGTACGATGCCCTGAACAAAGGCATGACTGCCGCACGGGGTCGTTTCCTTGGTCATTTAAATGCCGATGAGCAGTACGACCGTGTGGGCCTAAATCACGCGATCGAGAGACTCAAAGAATCCGGTGCCGATGCTGTCTTCGGCCCCACGATCATGCTCGATGAACAACTCAACTTCCTCTACCTCTTCAACCAAATCACCATCCCGCGTCCTATTGATGCCGACTGGCATATGCCTGTCCAAACTTGCTCTTTTCTGTACCGCCGTGAAATCTGGGAACGTTACCCTTACCCCGCTGAGTACCGCGTGGTGGGCGACCATGCTTGGTTCCGCCGACAGATGAAGCTGGGCCTGAAACTTGTTTCGGTCCGCAAACCGATCGGCCTTTTTACATGGCATCAGGATGACATTGCTAAGCGTCTAGGATCCCACGGTGAAAAGGCCTTGGCCGATGTGAATCGAAAATCCTTTCCCATGCGTTTCGCCAAATTTCAGTTCCGCCTTCGACACGTCTTGGAAGGCGGCCTCATTCCCCCTTGTAAACTCCGATTTGATCTCTTTACCGACGAATCCCTAAGCAAGACCCAGCTTGTTTCATTTCCCCGCTTGGGGCTTTAATTCACCTGCACTTTTTTGGGCAGGAGGAATCCCCCTTCATGCTGCAGGAGAGCTTCCCCTAGCAAACGGCGTCTTTCCTCATTATAGAACTCGTCCTTCAGGTCTTAAATATCCAAGCACAACACTACCCGGTCAAACTTGAGGCCCTGCGTAACGAGCAATTTTCTAAGTTTCACCCTCCCCGTGGTTGGACAATAGGACGCCACCCCGTCGTTTAGCACCTCGACTCCCTGCGATTTTAAGGCCCCGGAAATTCTGCCAATGAATGTTTTTTTCCATTGAATTGGCCCTCCTTCCGTAAAGGAGTCTGCGAAAGAAAGAATCCTGGAATGATTCGCAACCCAAGACACCGACCTGATCTTTTCATCCCTCAGCCCCATAGAGTTCTTAAGGTATTTTTTGGAACAAGGCCCGTAGGTGCCTACGCCTTCCGAGTTGCGTCTTATTCCGTGGTGAAAGTTTTCGTCGGGTTGCCTCAAGGGATGCGTATCCAAAAAAAGGTTTTCCAGAATTTGAGATCAATCTGCCGAACACCATAATCAAGGCCCAATGCAGTGGTTAAACCAAATACAAATGCCAAGACCTTGAAAAGTGGATGGTTTGATTTTAATCGCAACTGCAGATGCCTAACGAAAAATCAAAAAAGGGTGTAGATGAACGGTGCCGCCCCGGTGCCGCCGGCCAAGAGGAGGGCCCCCATCAGGAGAAAGGCCAAGAGAATGGGCAAAAGCCACCACTTTTTATTTTCTTTTAGAAAAACCCAGAATTCAGTCAAAATCCCACTTCCGGCCTTGGCAGCCTGCTCTTCGAACTTGGAGGGTTTTTGAGTGCTCATCTCTAACTTTGGCGAAGATAACTAGCCGCACCTGTTTTGCCAACTGGCCTTTTCCACATTGAAGGGCCTTGCGGCGGGTTGAGGTTCAATGAATCATGACCGGTGGCGCGCAATAAAAGCCCGATGGGAGTGACCACTCCGTAAAAAATCAGCCCCAAGAGGACATGGGAAACCACCCATCCGATCGGATAGGTCAGGAGGATCAGTCCTACAAATATCGGCCGAATGAGTGGAGGAAAGACCAACCCGGCGATCGAAATGATGCCTGCAATTGCCCAACCGATCTCAACCTCGTGCCAATACCCGGTCTTTCGAGCAATCGACCATCCCACCAAGGCGCAGAAGGCCGGAAACCAGATTCCGGCAAACTGCCGCAGCTGTTTTTGATCGGGATTCCACTGAATTGCGATCATAGTTTAGTCCAACTCAAAACCTTTGAGATATTCCGCCCGAGCTGCACCACTGGCAGCGGCGTTCTCATCCTTCAAGAGGAGAAAGTTGCCGATCACCAGTGCGTCCATGTCGGTATTCAGGAAACAGCGGTAGGCTTCCCCGGCCGTGCAAACGATCGGCTCACCCCGAACATTGAAGCTCGTGTTGATAATCACGGGGGAGCCCGTCTTTCTTTCAAAGGCTTCCAAAAGCTTCCTATATCGAGTCCCTTGTCCCACGGTCTGCATTCGGGCCGAATAATCCACATGGGTGATTGCCGGAAGACGAGATCTTCTCTCCTTCACCTGATCCAATCCTGTTTTTCTATTGCCTTTCAAATTCTCTCTGTGTTTGTCCAAAACTGGTGCGACCACCAGCATGTAAGGGCTTCGGTGTTTTCGATCGATTGCAAACCATTCGGGTGCCTTCTCCTCTATTACGGAAGGTGCAAAAGGTCGGAACGACTCCCGAAACTTGATTTTCACATTCATCTGGGTCTGCATCTTTTCACTTCGAGCATCCCCCAAAATGCTTCTGGCTCCCAGGGCACGCGGCCCAAACTCCATCCTACCGTTCACCCACCCCACGACCTTTTCCGACGCAATGAGGGACGCAACTTCGTCGTAAAGCCTGCCCTCGTCGGGAAAATGCCGAAACTTCGCCCCCTCTTTTTCTAGGAAAGCGCGGGTGGACTGATCCTCCGGTTCCGGCCCCAAATAGGATCCTTGCATGGAATCCTCAGCTTTCGCGATGCGAGGCTTCTCGAGAAGTTGATGCCAGGTGAAGAGTGCGGCTCCCAACGCCCCGCCGGCGTCCCCCGATGCCGGTTGAACCCAGATATCCTCAAAGGGGCCCTCCCGCAGAAGCTTGCCGTTTCCCACGCAGTTGAGTGCCACGCCTCCAGCCAGACAAAGGTGCTTCATCCCAGTCAGTTGATGCGCGTGCCGGGCCATCTTCAGCATGATCTCCTCCGTCACCACCTGGATAGAGGAGGCCAGATCCATCTCCCTCTTTCCGATGGGGGACTCCTTCTTTCGGGGCGGTCCGCCAAAAAGCACGTCAAACTTTTTGGATGTCATTGTTAGTCCTCCCGCATAGTTGAAATAGGACTGATCCATCCAGATCGACCCATCGTCAAAAATCCGAACTACATGCTTCCGGATCAGATCGGAATAGACCGGTTCCCCATAGGGGGCTAGCCCCATCAGCTTATATTCACCGGAATTGACCTTGAAGCCACAGAAGTAGGTGAAGGCAGAATAAAGAAGCCCCAGAGAATGTGGAAAATGAAGTTCCTTGAGCAATTCAATCCGATTACCCCGCCCCACCCCGATACTGGCCGTAGCCCACTCCCCTACTCCATCCATCGTCAGGATAGCCGCATCTTGGAACGGTGAGGGAAAGAAGGCACTGGCCGCGTGGGATTCGTGATGGCTTGGGTAAACGAATGCCTTTTGATAGCCAGGTAGTAAATCCCGCATCCGCTTTGCCAGAAATAATTTGTCTTTAAGCCAAACAGGCACGGCCCGGAGAAATGAGGAAAAGCCTGCAGGCGCTAAGGCAAGATAGGTCTCGAGCAGACGATCGAATTTCCGGAGAGGTTTTTCATAAAAAGCAACATAATCCAGATCCGCCACTTTGATCCCGGCATCTTTCAAACAGTATTCGACCGCTTTTACTGGAAAGGCCTCATCATGCTTCTTCCGGCTGAACCTTTCCTCCTGCGCCGCCGCGAGAATCTTGCCATCCACTACAAGCGCAGCGGCAGCATCGTGATAAAAGGCGGAAATGCCCAATACTTTCATAAACTACTGCTTAGACGCTTCTCGGCCCGAAGTAGATGTCATTATTTCCGCAATAAGCGGCACCAGAGCCTTGGCCACGAGCCGGTTGCCCCCGTCATTCCAATGAAAATCTCCTGGAATAAAATACTTTTTATAAGTCTCCTCTGGCTTTGCCCCTTTTTCGACAAATTCAGACGAGAGGTCTGCCAAAGCTACGCCGTTCTTTGAAGCGAACTCTCTCCAAAATCTTATGTGTTCGTTATCGATCCAAGAATGAGCCATCATGACCGGATAAGGATAGACGACGAGTAGAACAGGGAAGTTGTGGTCCTTCCCCATCTGTAGGATCCGTTCAACTGCCTGCCCTTCCTGCACCAACCCACCCCTTAACCAAGTTTTCGCTTCCGGCTTTTGCAGCCACTGAAGTTTCCAGCTGTTTCCTTCCTGCGCCATCTCCCAATCGGAAAGGGTGCGTTTTTTGGGATAAAGAAAACGATGGAGGGCAGTCACTGTCTGGACCGTTAAGCTGTACTCATACCATTTTAACCGAAGAAATTGGGGCTTATTCGAAGGCCTGATCTTTTGGCGACCTTCGATAAAATCCTTGTAATCGTGCGTCTCCTCCCAAGCGTCCCCAGCATCAATCAGCACAACCGCCATATTCCATCGGACGCCCTCCAAGAGGAGCTTTCGCATCCATTTTTCTGTAAGGGAGGGAGAGTAACTCGCCACTCCAAACCCCAATACCTCCATTCCCTTAGTCCTGACCTGCTCCTGGAGGTGAGCGGGCAAACCTTGCTCATAAGGCAATCCCCATCCCTCGGCGAATGAGTCACCAAAAACCGCAACCCGGGGACGATCACCCACCTTGGGCACTTCCCGACAAGAGGCATCCTTTCCCCCTAGCGAGTTGATATACATCATCCAACGGAACGGCCCATACTGTTCGGGTTGGCTCTCCAATGCCCGAAACCCATGATGCGTGACGGGATCCTTAGTGCGCACCCACGGCTCAATCCGGGTGATCTTCCAAGCCACCACCGCCCCACCGGACAAGTCCATCAAGCCCCACAAAATGAAGGCGAAAAGAATTTTTTTCCTTATACTCATTGGCGCAGGTCAAGCGGTCGGAGACTCTCTAGGCTCCGGTTACTGGTCAAGGACACTTTTCCGACATCCCGAGGAGAACGGATCCCACGTGAAGGCCGCCAAGATTCGATATCATTAGTTTCGACCAGGCTCGAATCTCTTCTAGGGCGGAGATTCTTGGCGTGCGGGCGGCGAATCTTTCTTTCCTCATGCGAAAACTTTCCTCATGGGGTTGCCTACTCCCCCTGAAACCTTTCTTACGAGATCACGACCGACCAGCAAACAGGGGTAAAGCGCTCCATTTCTCTCCCTCGCCTAGGACTTTAGTTATCGAGAAACTTTTTTCGAAATATTTCCATCACAACCTTCGGGTCGGCAAATATTTCGTACTCCGTCCCCTGTGTCCTATGAGGACGAAAATCCCTTAAGATCTTTATCAATTCACCAGCATGGCGGTATTGCAAAGACTGATTTCCTAACATCTCAAGGTGGGCCCTCTCCCTTGACTCTGAAAATGTAATCACTGGCTTCCCCAACACAGCAAATTCTCCCACGGCCAACCCAAACGTCTCCCCGTGCCAGCGTGCATGAAGCAGCGCATCGCAGGTGGCGAGGAATTTAGCCTTTTCTACTGGATCTACCGTGGCCGGAAGATAGTGCACATTGGGAAACTGCTCACTTCCACGAATAGGTTCAGTATTCAGAAATACAAAATGATCGCCCGTGCAGTTTCGCGCGTGCTCAACCACGGCCCTCCGTGCAAACGGGATGTTGAAAGTATCCCACCCGCCATGCCGACCGAACACCTTAGCGCCTTTGGGAATCCCCAGTTTTCTCCTTAGGTCTTCCCCAGAAACGAATCGGGGAACAAGAAACGGCACAAAAGAGATCTCCCGCCCGGTCATCACACGTGACATCCAGCAAGACAGGTAGGCATACGCATCCCCGTGGAATTCATCACAAAGGAACTGGGCATGAACACAGTTTTTCACTCCGGGAACACAAAAGCCGTCAAAAGGCCCTGGTTTGGTTAGGTATAGGACTGCTGCCGCTTCTTTCTTCAGCCTCCTACTTAGGTCGTTTTTATCGGCGTACTGAATAACCTCAAACTCCTCCCGCCATTTTTTAAGCAAAGGGTTTGCGGCAAATTCGTGGCGATCCGGCAGGCAGAGGATCGATTCATTTCCCAACACGGAGCGATTCAATCGGGCGTAATCCAACATGGCACCCTCCGAGCCTCGCTCGGTCAGCATTCGGCTATGAAAGGCAACTTTCATTTCAGGAACCGGAGGCCAGAGGACCGATACCAGAGTACAGCTTTCTGTAACTCATCTTTTCTCCGCTGGGGACGAGGAACGGCAAAAACTCTCGTGTTTTGCCATCATACCCCCAATCAACTTTCCGATCTCTTGAGAGAGCAGGAGGAAGGACTCTTTGGACTCCCCACTCAAGTAGCCACAGGCGTAAGCAGTGTCGATCCAGTGCTGACTTTCCTGAAGCTCGGCATCGGCGTCGGTCATTTTACTAAGAAAGTGGGCTGGATAGCGCCTCTTGGCCCATGCCTCTGCCATGGCTGCACCGATGGCCCGTGAGGATCTTCGTATTTGGCTGGTAAGGGCATAAAGCTCCTCTTTCGGCCAAAGCTTGCTCTCCTCAAAAACTAACTCTTGGAGCCTCACAGCTTCCTGATATGCCCAGAGCTCTTTAAAACTGGAAATTATTTCCGCCATCTGTCTTCCGCAATCTGTCGTCGGGTTTCTGCACTCACGTAAAACTCCATTCTCTCATAAATCACTTCGAGCCGATATCCCGCCCGCTCAAGACGATGCATCCAGACAGGGCGACGGGTGGGATTCCAGATCCCCACAAAACCCGGACGAATCCACCCGTTCCGGATTTCCCGGCAAATCCCGGCACTCTCCCGCGAGCCACGGCTGGTGATCCCCGCCGGATTGGTTTTTCTTATTTCCTCTGGCCACGTTGTCAGGCGGTCTCCATGAATTTTTGTTCTTGGGCGGTTTTTTCGGAAAGCTGCTAGCGGATGGCGGCGATGTTCCCATGCTTCCACCCTCCATCCACCGCCACCTCGCTCCAACCAGATTCCCAAGCTACCCACTTGCCCGTCCCCCACCACCAGTTCATAAAAGCTTCCAGCTCGAACTCTGGCCAAGATTTTGTTTTGCAATATCCTGAAAAAGCCCTCTTTAGTAAATCCGTCATCTTCCAACCCCCACCTGCGCTCGTACCCTGCGAGTTTTTTGCGGTGCCATCCGGGTGAGACAGACGGGTATCGGCGGTAAAGCCATCCACGAAGGAATCGAAGCGTTTTATTCATGTGCAGGTCTTATCTAGCATGGAATGACTATTGAAACGTCTTCTTCCTCTCGCCCCAAGGAAATCTTATCGCTAGTTTGTATAATCGATGAAAAGAACGTCCATTTGTTGCCCCGTTCCGCTAAGGCAGTTATCCCAGTCGGCGGAAAGATTTGGGTTTTTTCTGCCCCGTGCTCTTCTTGATTGGGCTGAGATCCATGCCCGCCCCACTCCTGTTTTAGGGAAAGAGAATGATTCTGCCTTGGAATTTTGGCGCTCCCGCCGGATTGCGCTTGTCAAACAAACTGCCTATGACGCCCTTTACTCCCAAACTGGCGCTTCTTCTTGGATCGAAACCGCCCTCTCCAGTGCATGTCATCTTGGACCCTTGGCCCTGTTGGACGAATTGCAGGCAGAATACCACATTGTCCGCCAAGCCAGTGAACCGGAAACGTTTCTCTGGAAAGCCAAGTATGCGCATGATCCGGTCCCTTCGGCATCTATACAAAAAAAGCAACTAGCTATCGATGCATGGGAATCCAGCCAAGCCGGACGCACTCTACCATCAGTGGATGACATCCCTTGGCACAAGTACGACCTGGTGATCGGCTTGGACGTTCCCATTCCCGCTCGCATCACCCAAAAATGCCCACGCACCCTTTGGACTTATCTTTCTCTGGAGGCAGGGGGTTCGCTTCAGCAAAAGTCCCTGGTCCGTCCCTTGGATGGCTATGATCTTTTCTTGAATCACGGCTTCCGCCGTTATCGATGCCGTCCAGCCAACCGGAGTCATGTTCTGGAATTTCCTTTACAGTTCCAATCAAAGCGAAATTGGGAACAACTTTCCGCCGCGGTACCACATCCCCCCAAGCAAAAAGAAACCGTTCTGGTGAATCGCTACAGTCGCGAATCGCTGGATCCATTATCTCGGATCCCCCTTGTCTTCATGACAGGCAACGATCCCTTGCCTGAATATCTGGCTCACCTTTTTGGCGGTCTCTTTGCGGTCCATACGACAGAAAAAAACCGCTGGGGGAACTGGGCGGTAGAAACCGTCCTTGCGGGGGCGCTTTTTCTTGGCAACAAATCCTCTTTGTCGATGCTTTCGCCACTTCTGCCGGGTCTGGACGTACGCTCTTTGACGCAGGCGGTTTCAGCGGCCAACCACCTTGCGGACCACCCAGATCAACTTTCCTTTTTGCAGAAACTTCAACAGGAATTAGTGGAGGAGTTCTGCTTTCGTCGGCCTTTGGCTGACCTCACACAAAAGGCCCGAATCTTTTTTTCTTAACTCCACCCTCACGGCAGGAGGCTTGATCTCTCAAGTCTAGGATGCGATCCCGAAAGCATATGTCGAAAATGCTCAGATCCTGTTTCTCGTACGCCAAATTCCTGTGCCTACACTTCACATCGCTTGATTGACTTCCTATTTGTCGTCTCCATTTGTTTAAGTGTCATATGACTCGGCACTACCTATTTTTTGGGATTAAGAATCAGTCTGCCAACAATCTCAGTAAAATGCTTGCCTCATGAGAATGCTCCACTGGAATCGATTGACTGGCCTACTTTGGTGGCAGCGACTTGCCCAGCTAGATTCATCCGAATCATTTCGCCTCGCCAGTGAGGAAAAAATCTCAAACTTGCTGCGATCTCCGCTTCCTTGTGCCATCGGAAAAATTGGCACCACCGAACTGATGGGGCTGGAATATCTCTACCGATACATTCAGCTTCCCTGGCCACCAGCCGCCAGTTGGCTTCGGCCTGCTCAGCGCCTGCACGACTGTTCCGGCCTCTTTCCTGTGCGACGGGATATTTATCTACACTGGGCGGAGGAGCTTCGCGAGGCCTTGCCACACATAGATGTGTTGGCACAGTGGCAGCTATCCTCCAAATTTCTTACCACTGTCGAAGACCGTATTTTGACCCTATTGGCACCACAAGCCTTTCGTGCGCACAGGTTTTACATCCACCCCCTCCACCCACCAGCTCCTTGGTTGGGGGATTTAACCAAGCTGCGCTGGCTGGTGGTACATCCTTTTGAAAAAACCATCCGCGCCCAACTGCCGCATCTAGCCAGCCTGGGTGTTTTTCCGGCCAACACCCTCCCTGACCTGGAGCGACGTGCCAAGGATACCTCAATTCTGACTTGTCCGCAGTTTTCCTATATGGTGCCGCCTAAGCACCCAAACTGGTCCGCCGCTCTGGCAGAACTAAAAAAAGAAATGGAACGCCGTGACTTTGATATCGCCCTTATTGGCGCAGGGGCATGGTCCCTCCCACTCGCCGCCCATGCTAAACGAATTGGCCGTAAAGCCATTCACCTGGGTGGAACTACACAGCTTTTATTTGGCATTCGCGGCGGGCGTTTTGACCAGTGGGGATTCAACTATCACCAACAATGGGTCCGCCCCCTTCCTGAGGAAATTCCTGGGAATTGCCGTTTGATGGAAGAGGGGGCGTATTGGTAGCTTTAAAGACGTGCGCAAGAATAGTTTACTACCCATTTCAATTATTATTCCGGTCTATCAGGCCGCGCCACGACTCAAGCAACATTTGGAGGCGCTCGAATCACTATCCCGTCTCGTTCATGAGCTCATATGGGTTATTACTAAAAGTCCCGACTCTTCCTGTCACTTGGCCAAAAAAGCTGCCAAAAAACTGGGAGGGCTAATTATCGATGTACCAGAAGGTCTTTACCCAGCATGGAATGCGGGTTTGGCTAAAGCAAAAGCGCCCTTCATTTATATCAGTACCGTTGGAGATGTAATTCGGCCCGATGGTTTGGCGGCACTGCTCAATACCCTCCAAGCCACCGAAGCAGATGTGGTCATATCTCCTCCCGAAATGCATCCTGTGGCAAAAGAAACTCGGCAAGCTGCTCTTGATTGGCCCGTATTTCGGTTTGCCTCCTTTTTTCACGCCTATGAGGGAAAAAAGATCCCGGCGGAAAAGGCTGTCTTGATGCAGATTCTAAGTGGTGCCAGTTCGGTCCTCGGATCCTGCGCCTCTTGCTTGTTTCGAGCCTCCGTCTTTAAAGCGGGAGATTTTTCAGCAAATCATTTTCATTATGGGGATACTGCTTGGGCATACCAGCATCTGCCGTCAATCTCTTTGACGTATTATCCGACAAAAGTTGCCCAGTTTTGGGTCGAAAAGCGTAAGACCAAAAGAATCGTTGATAAACAGCAAATCTACCTAATGATGAAGTCCATGTCAGAGTACCTGCATGCCGATCAAAGAAAAATGGTCCGGTTGCTTATTGATTCCTTGCAAAATCTTGATTTTCTAAGGGGCGAAAAACCAAAGGCCGGTTGGTGGTGGCACCCTTCTGCCTGGGTTTATCGATGGCACAGGCAAAGAAGCCGCAAATACCTGCTCCAATGTCTCCAAAGAAACTGAGCTACTAATTCCGATCCGGAGCTTTAAAATCTGACAAACCGTACAATGGCTCATCACCCTAGAGTTCCACATACTGCTTTTGACATAGTGTGCCCAAGCAGAGTTTGGCCCATGGAAACTTTTCCTCATTTGAGAATTGATCTGTCCACGAGAAATCACATGACATTTTTGACTGGATGTCTTCAAGAATTTTCAATTCAACTATATACAGATTTTGAATTTCATATCGCAGATAACGGCCCTACGGATCCCATTTATGGGGCCTGTCATTGACTGAGTTAATTACCGTGTCATCCAACTCTACTTCCTCTTCTTCCTTAGAGATTCCGAAACTATCCATTTTGTTGGCTACAAAGGATCAGGCCGCCACTTTGGAAAGATGCTTACAGGGAATCCTTTCACAGACATTTGAAGATTATGAGCTCATTATTTTAAATGATACCTCGACGGATTCCACCCCCCAGATTTTAGATCGCTTCAAACGCCTCGACCCCAGAATCCAGCTTTTCAGCCATGGCACTGCCCAAGGGGTGATCCCCACCTACAAAAAACTCCAGGAGCGCGCTAGGGGAGAATTTATCTGGCACGCAGCCAGTGATGACTTCTGCGTCGATATAAACTTTCTTGCAAACGGGTTCAAGCTTCTCGCAACCGCCCCGCAAGCAGCCGGGTTTTTTTGCAATACCTTAAGGATCATGATGCCCGCAGGAAAGCCCCACGGAATTTGGGGTACCACCGGCATAGCCAGATATATAGCCCCTAAGACTTTTCTTTCACAATTCTTACGCGGAAAGATCGTAATTCCAGGATGCGCCACGGTGATCCGAAAAGATGTTTTCATAAAACAGGGGGGCTTTCAGGAGGAAGCTGGCGCGCTGTGCGACCTGCTGATCAATTCCAAGCTGGGATCATCTTTTGGCATGATTTTCACGGGACATATCTCGATGCAATCTACCGTTTATCCTTCAGGAAGAAGCTTTGGCTCAAGTTTTGATCCATGGGACCAGTTGCAGCACCTCGCCTACCTTGAGGCCGGACTTCGCAAAGGTATGGTAAAACTAAACCTTAATTGCAATGAAAAGTGGACAGATTTCCGTTATTTATATCTAGGAAAGTTTTTTGGCCTGGAACATCAATCCCGTTGTTCACGGAACAACCCGCTTCTAGAGAGGAATCTTCGGGAGCTTTCCGAAAGAATTCTGACCCAATACAATTTATATTTGAACCAATGCGGAATTCATTCAACAGACAATATGTCGAGTCGCGATTTTCTGTTTTTTCCATTACGGAACTCGTGGCTCCGATTCTTTATTAAGATATGGAAGAAGATTTTTCAGGCGCCGGATGTCTCATTGTAATCGGAACTGCTTTGAATCTTTGATGCGTGTTAAATTTTCAAATGCAATTAATCTTGTCTCTCAAGCTCCAGCTTCAAATAAAACGCGCCAAGTTGGGAACAACTAACCTTAAACACAAATCTTTCGTGAAGGTAGAAACAGGCTCCGTCACATTGAACGGCACAACCATACAACTGGTTACTAAGATTCTTTAGGCATTAATATATTTTTTGTTTTTCGTGCACGAATTAATTCTTTGATTTCCAAGTTTGTCTTGTCATTGTGGCCCAGCCAGTATGTTTCATAGGTTTTATTTCTTTGTTCGATTAAATTGCGATTAACCTTTGCCCAAGAAGGCGCCAGGCGAGTGGGAGGTTGCCCTAGTTTTTTGGATTCTCGCAAATGCAGGCCAGAGAACTCCCTATGTATCACCCGATCTTCACCGCTTATAAATAATTTTCGTGTTTTCATGAATGTCAGCATGTCATTGACTGCATCGTGAATCTCATCTGGTGAACAAGCCTGAGATTCGTAACCCTGTTTCGAAAAGTGACTCCAGTCGTTGTCTGGTGGCGGCCCTAACTGCACCCATTTTTTCATATGTAGCTCAGACAAAAATGACTCACCTTTATTGGAGTCTGAATGGATTCGGTGTAATATTTTTTTTGGCAAAACCAGATCCTGCCTACTCCCAACCGGGACACCCCGCCAGAATACATCCGACCAGAGCACCGGCCGTCGAAATAAAGACGCGTAAAGTGTTGTTCCGGTCATCATCCCCACGGTAAATATACACTTGCTGAATAGGTACGCCTCGATCCAAGGGCGAAACTCCGGTGAAAGTGTCGGCCGAAGAAAAGTGTCCGGCGCCGACTCAGTAGAAAATCCCATTAAAACAGGAGTAATTCCTTCCGCCCTCAAGAACTTGGCGGCTTTTTGATAATTGATGAATTTAGCGTTCCGGAACTCGAAATTTTCCGTTCCTCCAAAATACAAATCTGGCTTGAAGTCTCGATAATATGTTTCGTCCCTTACACAGAAGCAGACAAATTTTTGTTCCCTTAGGCCAAGCTTACGCAGGAAATCTTCTGCTTGCTGAACTTCCTCATCAGTAAAGCTGATTGAAGGCACTTTTCGGGGAAGGCAGTTAAAACCGAGGTTCAAAAGATAATACTGATCATGGAAGTTTTTACTTAAATCCCGAATAGCAGCAATAAGACGCTCTCCTTTCCCATCGCATTGCCTTTCTGTGATCCACTTTTGCATTTTTGGGAATCGCACAGAGTTCTCTAATTTTTTAACAAGCCACTGATTCGCCAAGGGCTTTTTCCAGAAAACGACGAGTGGCCGGTGCTGCATTAGGTAAGCTGATTCGATTAGGGTATGACCTAGGTGGATGCTGAAGATTTCAACAAAAGGATACCTGCTAAAGAACCCCCCAAACCTCCGAAGTAAACGGGATACAATTTTCACCCATTTCTTTTGGATTGAGGATTTTAAACTCATGTTCCTTCTTTTTCTAGGGCCGCATTCCACATGGGAACAGCTAAACCTAGCTGGGATGCAGCTTTCTTAGATGATAGTGCGGCATTGCGAGGAATCTGGGGTAGTAGCTTCTCCAAGTCTGGGAGTTTCTGTTTCACGATCAATGACACAGGGTAACCATACATCTCGGCCGCTTTTCTTGCCATTTCATAATAATTAGTATCGTCCTTGGGTGAGAGATGAAAAATCCCGCTCTCTTCGAAATTTAAGCATCGGCTAATCGCCTCCACAGCCCAGTGAAGTGAGAGCGGTGCAACGGGCAAGTCAGGTGAAGCTTCTACCCGCTGACCTTGAGCCAAGGCCCGCATGAGGCCAGCTAAGTAACCGTCAGATAGGGATAGTACCTTGGTGAGGCGCAAAATCAGAAATTTTGCCCCCGTCGTCTGAATCAATCTCTCTGCTTCGGCCTTGTTACGGCCGTACTCCGTCACAGGACAAGGGGTGTCCGTCTCGCTGGGAAAAGCCTTTTCACCGTCAAAAACCGCGCTGCTGGATAAAAAGATCAGCCTCGCTCCTTTACGGGCACAAAGACCGGCCACCTCCACAGGCGCCTCCACATTCACACGATGGGCCAGTTGCCCATTTTTTTCACAAGCCTCCAAAGAGGTCAGGGCAGCTGCCATCAGCACCACGTCCCCTGCTTGTAGTGAAAAATTGGGCATAGGCTTCACAAGATCCCACATTAAGGTCCCGGTCGATTGTGTTTTCAGCCTGCGGCTGGTGCAGAGGAGTTTTTCAGCACCCCATCTACACTGGAGCGCTTTTCCGATTAGACCATCTCCCCCGACCAAAAGGATCTGTCTTGGGTGGTCATTGTTGCACTGAGCTTTCATGCGTTTTGACATATTGTTCTTTTTTGGCGAGGATTTTGCAAGTGATGTCCACGATCCGAATACCTGTCCTGCAGTGAATTTGCCGTGTCCATGTTGCGGAAAAAACTCCTTTGAAACCCTGATTGATTTTGGCCAAGTACCGGTCTCAGGCCTTTTTGATAAATTACCCAACCCACAGACCCCTTGCGCTCCGCTGGCTCTTGAATTTTGTCCAGGATGCGCTTTTGCTCGAAAAAGGAAATACCCTGGGACAGAGCGGGATTACCGCAAAATTGAAAGGGGAACTTCGGGCCAACGCCCTTCTTATGTGGACTGGATCTTGCAGGAGGCAAAAAAGCGTTGTTTGCCTGATGGACTGGTGGTGGAAATCGGCTGCAATGAAGGCACTTTTCTCCGAGAATTGCGAGAGGCAGGGTTTTCTCGTCTTTTGGGCGTGGAACCATCTCCCACACTTGCTGCGGGTGCCAAGGCCACGGGAATCGAGGTGATGGCTGATTATTTCGGAATGTCGCTCGCTGAAAGAATCTTGGATGACCATGGGCCCGCCGCACTGATTGTCTGCCGGCATACGTTGGAACACGTGCCTGATCCGCTTGCCTTTTTACAGGCCACTAGGAGGTTGTTGGCGCCGGAAGGCAGTCTTTACCTGGAGTGTCCCGACAGCCAAACGCTGTTTGGAGCGGGTCGTATCCATGAAATTTGGGATGAGCACGAAAATTACTTTTTCGGTGAGACCTTGGCCCGCCTTGCTCAATCTACCAGATTTTCCGGATGGGAACTAACCCGGCAAACGAACCGTGACGCGGTCAACCTTTGTGCCTGGATCGGGAGTAAAGCCGTTGGCTCCACGCCTTTCCCAATCCTGGATCCCAACCCCCTGCTGTCCCTGTTTTCGAAGTTTCCCGGTTGGGTGGATTGCGTGAAAAACCATGTCACACGCGAGTTATCCAAAAGCCCGGAACTACCTTTATTCGCCATTGGAGCAGGCCACCCGCAAATCAATTACCTGATTTTCTCTGGGGCTGGGCCCCATGTCTCCATCTTGGTGGACGATGACCCGGGCAAGACCGGTCTTTATGCATCTTGTCCTCAGCCTTGCCGAGTGGTGTCCACGGAGGAGTTCATCCGCGATTCAAATCCCCATAATACTTTACCTATCGCTTTTGCCCACCCGGAATGGATGTACAAGCTGGAGGCCAGCTTTAAGAGCCGCCTTGGGCGATGGATCTTGCCATACCCAGCTGGCTCGCCTCTCGTCAAACCTTAGGTCCAACTGCCAGAACAAAGAGATAGTGGCACATCGGAGTAAAACCCGTATGGAGAACCTCGTCGTTCATCCCAAAAAGGAATGCATTATGAAAGTGTTTTTTAAGAAGGGATTGAAGCACCTTGCCTGATTTGCAGTTAATATGCCCCTCCTTGCTTTGAGGTGATGCGTAGGGCTGGGATTCGATGGAAGGTGACCCACAGATGAATACCCCGTTCGGGGTCAGGCTACTGGCGATGTTCCGTACATAGAGATCCTCCTGTTTTTCAGGAATATGCTCAACAACATCGAGGGAAAACGCGCCATCAAATCGACCACCTGTTGTATATGGACCGTCCTTGAGAATATCATGAACTGCGAGTGTCACTGGCCATCCCGGCTCAACCCGCTTTTGTGCATCATTTATAAAAACAGGGTCGAAATCAATGGAGTGAATTTCCTTCACCTCAGGATGCAAAAGCCTGCTGGCGAAGGCGTCTCCACACCCCACCTCTAAAACTCGATCGAGACCTGAAAATATTTTTGCAACAAACTTATGCCTCGCAAGTGTAAATGAAAGAAGCTTAGGATCTGTTCGCCACATCACGCTGGAACGAATACTCATTTTACAAGCGCCCAAATTGGCAGTTTGAACCACCATTTTCTGATATTGTATTTCTTTTGTTTTTATTTTATTTTTTATCCCCATGTAAAATGATATTGGAATAGAATTCGGCAGTTTTTTCAACACCTAAATCGGTTAAGTGAGCCTCATCAAGAAAATATTTTTTTGGGTCAAAATCATCAGGAAAGTCATTCCCAGCATAAATAATCTTGTTTCCAGCTTTTGTTTTTATATCAATAACGTTTGTATAAAAATATTGGATTGCCTTGAAATAGGTAATATCTGGTCCTTTGTCGATTTGTTCTTGAACTTCACTGGATGAAAGTTTTTTTAAAAGGTCCTTTTTCTTATGACAAAGAGGCTGAAGTGAGGCAATAAGTTTGGCTCGCGGAAAAAGCCTTTCGAGGATTTCAATATTCTTTATGTACAGTTGAATAATTTCATCAAGGTCCTGCCAAGATGTTTTTTGGCCAACATTTATTTTATCATATTTTTGAAAAAGGTTTTGTATTTGTGGAATATATTTTTTCCCAGTCAACATTCTATACAATTTTGATTTCTCAATAATCCAGTTTTCAGCTTCACCCCGGTAAAAGCTTGAGTTCATTCCATACTGTAAATATCCTTTTATGAAACTTTCAATCACTGCATTATGCTTAAAAGCGAGGGGCCCTTCCCTTGAATCCATGCCAACTGCGACGTCGTTTCGGCCGTTCATTATGATTATCCATTCAGGATCTAAATAAAAACCAAATAGCAAAACACCTAAAATCTCCTGAAAAGATACCCAGCCGCCGTTTCCAAAGTTGTAAACGACATACTTTGTTTTTGATTTTTCATTAAGTTGTCGCTGTAATACTGCATCGATAACATGATCATTAGTACTGCTTCCAGCCCCTCCAACTGCTGAACCGCCAAGGATGAGTATAGCTTTTGCATCTTTTTCTTTCTTTAGAAAGAACGTATAATCAATATCCTCTCTGAATCCCCAATTATTTGTTGAACGGCTGCACTCAACCTCTTCTTTAGTAAACTGATTTAGAATTTTATAAGATCCGTTCTCATTTGGTTGATTTATAAAACCTAAATACGGTTTATAGTTAATTGAAAAAATAAAGTATTTGTTAGTTTTTTCAAAGGTTATTAACCTTGAAGCAAATTCAGCACTTATTAAAACAATGATAAATGTGCTAACAGATAACAATGCTAACCCTGTTTTTTTATTTTTTAAAGATTTCATTATATCGAAGTGGAGTCTTGTTTAATGCGCCTTCAACATGGCCATCAAATGGCGGGACAAAGCAATTCGTGTTCTTTTTTCTTAAAAGGACCCTTATGCCCGAAGTTGTTGTTTGAAAGTTAATATTCTCCCATTTATTTTTGGTTTGCTCGATTGAAAGCAAAATATCGGGATGAAGTTTTTCATTTTTTGCACAGTGAATGGAAAAATCTAAGAATTCATAATTGTTACTGCGACATAACATCCAGAAGAATTTTGGGGTATAGTTAATTAATCCATGCGTTTGATAACCTTGAAATGGTACATTATGATACATCAAACCTTCGACAGCAGTAAGGTCGTGAATTATTTTAAAGGCTTGAATTTGGTTGGCCACATGTTCTGTTGTGCCACAGTTTATTACTAATTGAAACTTTTCTTGTAGCTTTGCCGGTATTTCGTCAAAGTTTAAATCCAGGTTGATGGCTCCTGCCTCGCAACTTGTGTCGATTGATATATAAAAGTAGCCAATTTTAGCCCATAAATCTCTAAAATATCCATTATTACTGAGCTTTAATTTATCAGATTCAGATAATCGTATTATTTCTTTGCGCTCAAAAGCGTTTGCGAAATTTTCGAGTATTTGAGCTTCACCTTCAAGATATAACTGGGATGCTCCGATATCACATATGGCCTGAAGTCCTTGAAGATAACCATTGCTTTTACAAGCCATTAGAAACTTAAGGTCATTTATTCCTATACCCATAAATTAGATATTATATGAATTGATTTTCTTAAAGTCTCTTTAAATATGAAGTTTTTTATAGATACTGCAATACTTATTATTTTATATTTAACAAACTGACCCTTCCAATTAGCTGTTTTTTTGGGAATACTTGAGATAGATCCCCAATTTCTTTACCCATTCATTAGTTTTCGCCGTCAATACATTCTCTTCTTTGATTGATTTCGGTTGTAGCACGCAAATCATTTAATTATTTTAGAAATCTAGCAGGTTCGAATGATTAATACGTTATATGACTTTTTATTTTAACTAGGCATCGCCGTGTTAATTAAAAGGCCAAAGCTATAATATAATAATGCGACAATTAAGATTATACATTAATCGGATTGTCACGGTCCAATATAACGTACGACTCGGGATTGTCATTCCCTGGATAGACCTCTGCTGCGATCAACCAGAACCCTTCACCAACTATTCCTTTGGAAGGCTTCATAAGATCTACTTGTTTTGATTTTTCATGTTTATTTAAATATATTTCAATTAAATGCTTTTCTTCCAAAGCAAACCCATCTCCAGTTATATGGTAATTGAACGGGAAATAACTTTTATTGACTTCGCATAAAACGTGTTTTTCCGTTTGCGTATCTGCAAAGTTTATTAATATTTGAGTTGGATTTCTGTCTGATATTTTAACAGTAAATACTTTGCCCGCCCCGCCAACGATATTGTCCTGTGGAGCAATTAGGACAGCCCACACCGTATTTTCACGACTGGAGATTTTTTTGACCTTTTCAGTTAATGAGCCGGCTTTCACACATTCCCCATCAAGGAAGCAAGTCCACCACGGGAAAAGATTAAGAAATGTTTTTAGCGCCAAGCGAGTCGGCCGGTTTTCTATATTATCAAATACGATACAACCTCCGTAATTCGTTGCATTGCTTACAGAGATCAAATCAAAAAGGGCATATTCCAAATCATGGTTTCCATCAATGAATGTCAAATCGAGAAAACATTCTTTTTTCTCCCTTTCTTTTAAATGCAATATCATTTCCATGGAGCAAAAAGGGTAATATTTTATACAGCTTTTTATCTTATCGGGTAGTTTTTCAATTATTTGCGGACATCTTTCTGCGCCATAAGGGTCAGTTGTGTGTAACGTCCCACCATAAGTTTCTTTTGTCATAGCTTCAGCCATAACCTTTGTCGTCTCGCAAAAGAAAGAGCCAATTTCATAAACTACCTTAGGTTTAAACTGATTTATGACTTCCACTAAATAAGCCACTTCAGAAGCGGGCGTTAAAAGGGAAGTATTTTTCTGCAACAATAAATGTGTGTTTTGATATTGAACTGAAGTGAATATATTTTTGTACTTTTCGACGATCGGTGTCATTTTACCTTTCACCGAGGACTGTAAAGAACCCCGGATCAAAAATTCCTTTTTGGATATTCTTTTTCGCTTTTATTTCAAATGCTCTCTCATTTTCTATAATATCTAATAAGTTTTCTGATTTAAATTGATTTATACTCGTTCCGCAATGAATAATTTTGTTTCTATCAAATACCTTAATAACTTCTGCTAGAGTGTGTTGACTCTCAAATGGGTGCAAGACCTGGTCGGCAAACCAGGATAAGAAATACTCTTCTTCGTTTAAAGAAAATCTTTGATCGATCTTTCGATATGCCTCCATTAAGACTGCTTGATCTTGGTTTGAGTTTTTCAGTTGTTCTATTTTATCAAGAAAAGGTCTTCTGCCATGCAAGTGATATAAACCGACAAGTATATTCCCTTGGTCGTCTAAATAGCGCTTTATTAATTGGTCAAGGTTTATCATCGCGTGGGCGGTATGATGTAACACCCCAACACTTATGACCCAGTTAAATTTTTCATTGAGAAACTCTTTTGTGAAATCCGCACAGATAAATCTAACGTTTGTTTTAAGAAGGTTTTGTGCCTCCTGTGCAATATTGATAGATTTTTGATTAAAATCGATCGCAGTAACCTCACATTTGTAATAATGTGATAAACTTAAGGATAGCCACCCAGAACCACATCCCAACTCAATGACCTTTCTTTTATAGAGCTTCTCTTTAGCGAGTGGAGCGTAATCTAAGATTAGATTTCTGTCCCGTATTTTTTTCTCAATAATAGATGGTGAATCTGGAAAGTTGAAAGGGGTCTTTTCGTAAAACTTTTTAACTTTTGAACCAATATCATTCATCTTTTACCACATCGGGTAAGTGTCTTGATGCTTTTCTTGATGCTTTATCTTGCGCTTGCTATTCCTTTTCCAGCGAAAATAATAAAAGAGTGAAAAGAAACACAAACATAGCCCTGCAACAGAATAAATGATTAACATTTTTCTAGGATTTGTTTAGCAATGGCCTGATTCGCCTCGTCTGATAAATGTGCTGGATCATAAAATACCCATAAATCTTGATATCGACTCTGGGCTAATTCCATATTCAAGTCAATGCATGGGACGTTTTTCACGGCGCACGCGTCTTTCAAAAGCTGAAAATACCATGGTTTTGAATTTTTGATTTCCTCATAATAATTTTTTTTACATGCCCTAGCATGATTTTCAGCACACCATTGTGTTATGAGTACCTCTTTCTGTGTCAGTCCTCGATCAATCCAATCATAATATGGCTGAATAAGAAACGTGAAGGACATATTCTTCGCGAGGATTGTTTGAATTACTGTTTCTAACGTATGCTGCAACCATTCTTTGAATATTTCGACCTTTTCCATGCTGTTTTCGGGCAGTTCCATAAAGTCTCCCCTTAAGCCCTCGTGCGATCTTTTTAATTCTTCCAAGTGTTTGTTCATTGACTTGTGAAATTCAGTTTGACCATAAATTCCGCCGTAGGTTTTTGAGAAAAAGTTTCCATTCATGAAAATAGCCAACTCATTGTAGCCACCGAGAAAAACGACTCGCTTCAACTTCTTAAGGCGGCCCGATAAAAAACAGAAGTTTATGAAATTATTTTGTATAGACTGGGCGCAGACGGACATATTGAGCCACTTTTCACCTCCTAATTCTGCCAAATACGATGGTATGGTCCCCCGGTCTCCATACTTTGATCCCCACCCCATCGCAGTGGAACCGCCCATGAATAGATTTTCGCATTCGATAATTTCAGGATCATCGAAGCTCATCCACCCGTTTTGCGGTTTTTTTGTAAATCGGAAACCCAGTGAATCGGTATTAACCAACTCCGAACGAAACAAGGGCAAGTTTGCCTGCATAATATATGGGTAATAAAAAAACTGCTGGAACTTCGTTCGGTAGAAATCCATATGGGGAAGATATTTAAGAAGCAGATCTTCCATGAAATTATTTGGAGCTATTGACTCGTTTCACGGGAATTCAGACATACCAATACCCTTCCCGCTTTGGAGCTTCTAATTGAGTCAATAGCCTGATTGATTTCCCCTAGCAAAAAAGTGTGGGTGAACAAACCATCCAATTTCATTTTACCATTATGAACTAACCGAATCAGGCGAGGAATCAGAATGTCCGGTTCTACGCTGCCACCGTGCGAACCTTTGAGGATTTTTTTGAAGTGTAGTGGCAGAGTGTAAATGGAAACGTTATCCCCCTTGGTGGGCACACCCACCAAGATCGTTCGTCCGTCCGGGCGGGTTAAAGCATACGCAGTCTCAATCACCCGGGCGTTTCCGGTGGTGTCAATGACGACATCCGCACCTCCCGACCCCACTAAGGCGTGAATCTTCTCCAAAAACCCTGGGTCGGTTTTGGAATTAAACGCCTGGGTAGCCCCCCACTTTTTAGCCATGGCCACTTTTTCTTCGGTAATATCCACCCCTATGATTGGATCCGCCGAAACCAGCGCTGCCGCCTGACAAATATTCAGGCCCACCCCCCCCACCCCAAACACCACTACGGATTGGCCGATTTTCAGGTGGGCATCGTTGTTCACCACCCCAACAGCTGTGGTAACAGAACAGCCGAAGAGCGGAGCCAAGTTCATGGGAAAATCCTTGGGGATGGGGGTGAGCCGGTTTTCCGAAATCACCGCATGGGAGTTGAAGGTGGTCACCCAACCAGAATTCACCTTCCGGCCCTTCCAGTTGTAGGACGGCGTGGGACTCTGGATCCCCGCGGCCTGCCGCCAATGCAGCACCACGTGATCCCCGGGCTTGACCCGGGTCACCCCCTCCCCCACTTCTAACACCTCGCCGGATCCCTCATGTCCCAACAGATGCGGAAGGAACTTATCCGGCCCCTTGGCTCCCTCGATCTCGTTGATCTGGGCTCCGCAGATTCCGCTGAAGTGCAACTGCACCAAGACCTGGCCGAAACGGAGGGGACCATCCCATGTGATTTCTTCCACGGCCAGCGGCTGTTTGGTCTCAACTAGGATGGCGGCCTGAATTTTCATTCGAAGTAAATGAACTCAAAATCCCCGGTGTAGCCAAAATGGCGGTAGAGCCACACCCACTCCTGCTCGTCAAAGAAAGATTCACAGGTCAGGGCCCAACACTGGAGGTTAAAAAGCTCCTGCTCGTTCCGGTAGCTTTCCACCATCACGTATCCTTGCCGCGCCACCCGCTCCATCTCCGGCAGGGTCTTGGCCAACTCAAAAAGGCGGAGGTTGTGGATGCATCCCAAGGAAATCACCAGATCGAACGCTTTGTCAGGAAAGGGATAAGGATCCTGCGCTCGGTGTAGGGACAACCTGTCTTTTACCTCGGGGTGAGCGTGCGCCAGTCCGTGCTTTGAAACATCAAAACCCGTGACCTCAAGCTTCGGTTCCAGTTGCAACATTTCATAAAGCAGAAAGCCCTTTCCACACCCCACATCCAGAACCTTAGAACCGGCCTTGAGCCCATAGGTTTTGATCAACCCCTCTGCCACAGGCTTCCAGCGGCCGGGCAAAAATTTGTATCCCCCATATCCATAGCGCCGGTCCCCGTCCCAATAGTCCCCCTCATACTCCTTGGCCTTAAGCATGCAGTAGACTTTGTCATCGACCATACGATCAATGTATTTACGTGCTGTGGCTTTGTGTAGTGGCGTGACGAGATTCAGAAGTCGACCCATGTCAGATTCATACGGGAAAGCAGTTAAAAATGAAATGTCGAAAGTAGCCCTATTTACTGGAGATTTTACAGTGGTTTAATTTGTGCCATCACTCGAGAGAGCATTCTCTGTGCCTTGTCAAATTGAAGCTTTTTACGGAATGCCTCGGATTCTTGCGTATCCTGGAACTTGCGTCGATTTCTTCCAAAGGGAAGAAAGTCGTTGAGGACGATGCAGGCCCACTTGACCTGATATAGAGGAGCCAGAATCCTGAATCTTGCCCGCCAGAAATCCGTTGCCCCCAACCACCCCGCAAGAGAGGAGGAAAACGGTTCCGCTTCCTCCAGAGAAAGTGGGCGGTCCGGTTGATTGGCGAAATCACAGACCAACTTGGCTGGGTCATCCCAACCGGCATATTCAAAATCCAGAAATACCAGGGTTCCATCTCCTTTTCTTAAGCTGTTATGAAAGCCGAAGTCCGAGGGGGAGAGTATCCGCATGCCTTGATCCAATTCCTTTTCCAAATCTTTCTCCCGAACAATCTGTTCCCGTATTTTCTTCCAAGCTGGAATCAGTTCTTTTTCAACCCAAAGTCGTGCCTCACGATCCAAATTAGAATCCGACTCCATTTGACTCAACCGATCAATCCTCCGATCTACAGATGCGACATGCTCTTGGAAGGAAAAACAGGCCTCCGCCGCACAGGGAAGGGCTCGAAACATTTTGTTTTCCCTATGCTGATTGATCTTTTCGATAAACTGGGCTGCTAGCAGGATTTCCGTCGATCCGACGGCTTCCACGCGGCTGCCCTGGATAAGCTCATAAAGAGCTGTACGATTTTCAGAATCTTTCGCCAAGGGATTAGGCAGGGCGTCGATGCCAACTCCACGACAAGCCTCCAGAAACCCATATTCGTGCCTCAGGCGGTCTCGGGAATCGGAAGGATCGTGAAAATATAGCTTTAGGAGGCACTCCCCCTGTCGGGTTTCCACCCGCAACACGCGGTTATTCCTACCTCCCGAAAATTCTTGAATTTTCGTGGCCTCCGGCCAGCCGGCCGATTGCAATAATCGTTCCGCCATCTTCTCCAGAGACAGGGCTGAACGAATCAACGAAGTGTTCTTTCCCTTAATTCCTGCCATCGACGGGCTTTTCTCCAATGCCCTTGGGGTGCCACGCCGGCAGGATCAAAAAGATGGGCATGAATATTTCGCGGAAAAAGTTGATGGGAAAAAACCTCCGGCAAATCGTCAATAAAATCCGTGCAGCCTATTCTGATAATCTCCCTCACTTTCGCCTCCCGGGTAGGCGCCAAGAGGAGTCGATTCCGCAAAACCTTACCTTCAGGCCGAAGAAGTCCTACAGTATTGAGCCACTGGACGGCTGACAACCAGAGATCGTGTGGCTTTCCGATAGCTGGCCGTCTGGAACGATGACTAACAATCCAAACCTCATAACCCCTGTTTGCGGCCTCCAAAAAATACTCCCGGACTCCGGCAAAGAGAGTTGCTCGCTGCATCCCAGGGCCATAAACCTCCCCCTGCAACTGTGTCCAAAGATCGTTTCTTCCTTTTTTTTGAAGGGTTTCACGGATTTGCAACTTGCTCCAACCCTCTTTCCGCCCAGGGATCAACCCCATCTGTAGAGCGATAGGCTCGAAAACTTTTTCGTAACAGGCAATGGTGTTATCTAAGTCGATTCCGATTCGCCGATAGTTTTTCAATCGCATTGCTTCTTGGAAACCCCCAGTGCTTTTGTCAGGATTCCTATTGGCCTTGACCCCAACCTGACACAAAAGCTTTTTTGTCGATTGGGTGAAGTTTTGCCTAAGGAAAAGCATGTCTACTTTTTTAATGATCTTTACTTTAGAATTTAGCAAGTGCTATTGATCAGTGAAAGGGAATTTGGTTTTTTCGAGGGTTCTTGCTGTGGGTCATTTATGGCTTTGTCTGGTGCGTATTTAAGCCCTACGTTATATAAGTGTTTTGGTTATTCGTTTAAACCATGGAAACTTTTTGAGAAGCTGTAGGCTATTTTTATAACTTAGCAACTGGTAATTGTAATGGGCTCAAGCATCAAGACCTTGATTCGAATCATGGGGCTAACGGATCAGGGCGCCCTGCGCCCGGGCAGCCGGATTTGTGACATCGGGGCCACCCAGCTTTTTGGTCCCCAGGCCATAGAGGGGGTCTGTGCTTTCCTTGATTTTTACGCATCCCGCCGAGCTGGGACGCGAAAGGCGGACCAGGTGGACCGAAGCACGCTCGAAAAAATCTCCCATGGCGGCTTTTTAGGGGAACTGCTGGTCTTGGCTGGTTTCGAATACCTTTCCCTGGACATTTTTGAGGGCTACCAGACGGTCCTCTTTGACCTGAACGTTCATGCCCCGGGTCCGCGGCTGGCCGGTTCCTTTGACATGGTGATGAACCTGGGAACCACGGAGCATGTCTTCCACCAGCACCGATCTTTTAAAACCCTCCATGAGCTCCTAAAGCCCGGAGGGGTGCTTTATTGCGACCTTCCTATGGGTGGATATCTGCAGCACGGATTTTTTCATTATGACCCGCTTTTTTTCGAGGCCTTAGCCAAAGCCAACAACTACGAAATTCTTTTTGAGGCAATTAGCGTGGGTAGTTCTCACCCGGTTCCCGAAGCCATGAAGAAAAAGGGCTTCACACTGGATAGCCTGCAGGACCTAGGGTTCGAAGCCGTCTTTCGCAAAACCTCGGCCCAAGCTTTTCAAATCCATCTGGAAACCAGCACCTCCCTTGCCCTTGATCCCCGATTGGCCAAAGCCCAGAAGGAGGGATTGGTGGAAATTCCCGCAACCACCTCGGTGCATTACGGAAGCACGCTTGATCGAAGGCCCCAATCAAAGAATGAGGCTAGTCGTTTGCCGTTTTGGGCAAGCTGGATTCAAAGGTGATATGTTATAAAGAAGTAAAGTTTTCAAGAGACCGCTCTCATATTTAATGGGTTGAGGCCCAATCTCCGATTAGAATTTTCGCAAAGCCATGACAATACGGGCGGAGGAGATCCCGTAAACATGGCGGGCGTATTCCTGCTCCCCAGCCTCATGCAAATAGCAATCCCCGGCACCCAATCGAATCAGCTGAGCCCGGTCCTCATAACCTTGATCTCCGACCCATTCTGCAACTGCGGACCCGAAACCTCCAGCCAAAGCGTGCTCCTCAATCGTTAATACCGCCCGCTTCTGGCCAAAAAGGGAACGCAGGACCACCTCATCCAAAGGTTTCACGCTTGCACAACTATATACCTCTGGAGCTGTCTTCTCGGCGGCAAGAAGCTTTGCAGCCTCTAGTGCAATAGGAACGGTGTTTCCGCAGGCAAGGATGGCCGTTGGCCCTGCCCCTTCTTGAACCCGATTCCATACTCCAAAGGAAAAAGGAGGCGGCTCTGCAAAAATAACCGGCTCCCCCTTTTTCCCAATTCTCAAATAGGTTGGATGATTGGCCTTCATGGCAGCTTGCAAGCAAGACCGAAGTTCCATGGCATCCGCAGGAGCCAATACGCGCATCCCGGGCAAAACGCGCATCAATGCCAGATCATCCAACGAATGGTGGGTAGCTCCCAAAGATGCATAGGACAGTCCGGAGCCAGTCCCAACAATCACCACGGGCTGCTCGTGATAACAAACATCTACCTTAATCTGCTCATAACACCGAGCCGTTATAAAAGGAGTGATCGTATAACAAACGGGTCGCAACCCCGTCGCTGCCAGTCCGGCAGCCATGCTGATGGTATTTGCCTCGGCGACCCCGGTATTAAAAAATCTCCCCACACAATCTGTTTTAAATTTGTCGAAAAGCCGGTTTCCAATATCGGCACTCAGCATCACCACACGGCTATCCTGAGTGGCGATCTTTCGGATTTCATCGGCAAAAGCGTTTCTCATAGGATTCCAAGCTCCGTCTCGGCTTTTTGCAGTTCCTCAGCCGTCGGCGAGCGATAGTGCCAGTTGTTGTCATCCTCGATAAAGGACACTCCTTTTCCTTTAACTGTATGGGCCACCACGGCGAGCGGCCGATCCTTCGCCCATGGAGTCATCAATGCCTGATGAATCTCCGCTACGGAGTGCCCATTCACCTCCCTGGCTTCCCAGCCGAAACTTCGCCACTTATCAGCCATCGGCTCCATTTGCATGATCTCCGTGCTCCGACCCGTGGCCTGCCATTTATTAAAATCCACCATGGCAACTAAGTTCCCGAGTTGATGCCTTGGGGCAAACATCGCCGCCTCCCAGACCGAACCTTCCTGACACTCCCCGTCACTCATCAGGACAAAGGTGCGATAATCCTGCCGATGGATTTTGGCCGCTAAAGCCATTCCCAACCCAACCCCCAGACCATGCCCAAGGGACCCTGTCGCCCACTCGACCCCGGGAGCGCATCCTGGGGAGGGTTGCTCGGGCAAATGCCCTTTCTCTTCATTGTACTTTTCCAAATCCTTGTCCGAAAAAAAGCCTTTCATCGCTAAAGCTGCATACAGGGCGCTGATCGCATGCCCCTTGCTAAAAATCAGCCGATCTCTTTTTGAATCTTGAGGTTTTTTTGGGTCAATTTGGATCACTCCGCCCCCGTAAAGCACCGCTAGCAGATCCGCACAGGAGAGCGCCCCAGCGAGATGAGCCGTCCTTGCCCGATGGGACATCGATAGGCAGTGGAAACGGAGCTTGGCCGCAAAAAGCTCAATTTCTTTCAAGGTTGGCAAATTTTGGGGCTTAGGCGCCAATGGAGTCTCAGGAGAGGTTGAGTTCCTGCATTCTTTTGATGTTGTGGTAAAGAGGGTTCTTCAAACCATCCTTGATCGTTCCGGCGCGATATGCCTCGACCAGGGATCGGATCGCAACATCCAGACCGTTTTGCGCCCGAAAACCCAGAACTCGCGCAATCTTATCAGAATTGACCTGATAGGAGCGCGGGTCGTTGGTCGGTTCGTGGCGAATCTCCATTTTTTCATCTCCAATGGTTTTTTTCACCAGAGCCGCGATCTCATCCAAAGAGAAGTTGTGGTATCCGGCATTGAAAGCCTCGCCATGAATTTTTTCCCGAGGTGCCTCCAGCAACGTTTGGTAGGCCCTGACCATATCCCCAATTTCCAGATTCGGCCTGAGTTGAGGTCCGCCGAACACCCGGATCACCCCGTTGATCAGAGCATTGATCGTCAGGATGTTGACGACAAGATCCAGCCTCAGTCGGCGTGCGTATCCGCAGACCGTGGCAGGACGAATGATCGTCCAACAAGTTTCAGCCGGAAGATTCGCCTTCGCAAGACGATGTTCGCACTCAAGCTTGAACTTCGAGTAGTCGGTCAAAGGCTCCGGCGGAGTATCCTCCACAACATTTGGTTCCGACTTTACTCCATAGATGCTGGATGAACTGGCATAAATGAACCTCTCTGCCTTAGCCAGCCTTACCGCCTCGAGCACGTGATCAAACGCATCCAGATTAATGCTCTTTCCCAAGGAGGGATTAAGCTCAAAGGAGGGATCGTTGGAAATACAGGCCAAATGGATGACGGTGTCACAGCCCCCCGCCCCCTCAACCATGGCTTTCCGGTCGCGCAGATCTTCTTTGATTTTTTGTAAATTAGGATGAGCATCCAAGACATCTTCCCCGTAAAGGAAGAGGTCGTACGCCCGAACCTGATGACCTTGGGCAAGCAATGCCGGGACAAGAGCAGAGCCCACGTAACCTCCCGCCCCAGTGATGAGAATCTTTTTTGATTTTTTGATCATGAATTAAGAGAGGTATTTAAACCAGTCGCGCGTCGCTTCAGCAATGGTATTCGGCTCCCATAGGGGAGCGTCTCGCCAGTCATCGATCACTGCAAGCATCCTGCGAACCCCCTCCTCCAAGGGTATTTTGGGGTTCCACCCGACTTCTCGTTGAATCCGAGTGATATCCGCAAAAGTGGAATCGGGCTCCCCTGGTCGTTTGGGCACGTAAACCACCGGACCCCCCAACAATTCCACCAATCGGTTGACGCTGTAGGTATGACCTGAACCAATGTTGAGAATCTCGCCCGATACCCTGCTAGCAGCCGCGGCCACAAAAGCATCCGCAACGTCACTCACAAATGTGAAGTCCCTGGTTTGTTTGCCATCCCCCACCACGGTGAAGGGCTTTCCCGCCAATTTCTGCTTAAGGAAAACCCCGAATACAGCGCCGTAGGCTCCAGTGGTACGGCTACGGGGCCCATAGACATTGAAAAGTCGAAGGGATAAAGCGGGCATTTTGTAGACTTGAGCCCAATGCATCGTGAGCTCTTCCCCCATCATTTTCGTCAAACCATAGGGATGGCGAACGGCACAAGGAGCAGTTTCGGGAGTCGGACAAGTCTCCGGAATTCCGTAGCAAGTGGAGCTAGCCGTGTAGATAAATCTTTTCACAGATAAAGCCCGGGCGCATTCCAATGCATCAAAAGTCCCGTCCACATTTACCTCAAAATACTCCCGAGGATTGACGATAGAGGGCACCAAATCGGCCCGACCTGCCAAATGGAAAAACCAGTCCAGCCCCCCCGGAGGCAGATCCGCTGGCTTGAGGCCTACAACACTTTTTTCAAGAAAGGAAAAGTTTGTATTTTTTTGAGCCAAATCGAGATTTTTGAGCCGCCCAGTGGAAAGGTCGTCCACTCCGATCACGGAATGTCCCGCCGCCAAAAGCGCATCGGTCAGATGACTTCCAATAAAGCCAGCTGCGCCGGTAACCAAACATCTCATAATTTAGTTTAGAAGAGACATCGCACCCTTAAGAACGCTCGTTTTGGAAATCGGCTTTTCGTTGCCAACAATACCCACAGCCTCCGCTCCGGCCAACTGTCCGAGAAGCGTCGCCAAATCCAGCGGCAACCGTTTTGCCACAGCCAAAGTTGCTACAGAAATAAACGCATCCCCGGCTCCCACGGTATCGACTACCGCCTTTGCCAAAGGTTCGCACCGAACAAACCCTTCTCGCGGACTCCACCCCAGTGTCTCCACGCTCCCCTGAGTCAGCCAAGCAGCTTTAGAACGCAGAGTGCTCGCAAGCTTCTTGAGTTCTTTTTCAAAAATAATCTTTTTCTTACCCGCAGCGAGATGTATCTCTGTCGCGTCGAGTGCAAACGCATCCGCCCGGCGATACTTTCGATTGAGTAGGTTGAAAGCAAAGTTATTGCTGTTGGTCTGGCAATTGACCACCAGCATTCGTGCCTCCTTTTGAAGGTATTTACGAACCGAGGGGGTCATAAGGCCGTGACCGAAATCCATGATGAGAACCACATCTGTCTTTGGCACTACTTTGCGCAGACGCCGCAACACTTCTTTTTCCATGGCAGGGGTAATGCCATCTTCACGAAGATAATTTACCGAAAATAGTTTGGATAACTCCTTCCCCTCCATTCGAGGATCCACAAATCTTTGCTTTACGATTGAAACGTAATCCGGATTTCGAACGCTTAGATTTCCCCCTTTCTTGATTGTCCGAGCCATGAGCTGAGAGACCCAAGATTCGGTCCCCAGTGCTCCAAGAAGTTGGGTGCGAGGCGCAAACCCTTGGAGATGGCGGTAAACTGCCAAAGCACCTCCACACTGGTTTTCCTCCGTCATGAATCGGCAGGAGACGATTCGGTTTTTCGAAGTTAACCCTTGGATAGCCACCGTGGAGTAGCGATCAAAAATAATGTCCCCCACCACGAGAATTCGGAGATCTCTGAATCCCTCCACCATCTGCCGAAGTTTTTCCCCGGAGGTGTGCTTGGATATTCTTTTGCAAAACTGGATTAGGGCCTTGGACCGCGTCTCTAAACCATCCCTCAAAAGCTTGGAAGAGCTAAAAACCACCGATCCCACATACTCCACCTTCCCCCCACATCGCCGCACTGAACGAATATCTTCCGAAAGTTTGCCGGACACATCCCCGGTCTTATCTTTATATTCCATGCCTTTGCAGTAAATGTCGGGGCGAACTGCCTCAATGGCTTCTTTGGCAGCCGGAAAGGGAACTACGGCAACCAAGTCCACACAAGAAAGGCCGGCCAAAAATTTGGCCCGAAGTCGGTCATTAAAAAAAGGCCGACCCGGCCCTTTCTTGACGAATTGCGCCGCAGTCACTGTAACCACAAGGATGTCCCCCTTGGATTTGGACTCTTCAAAATGGAAAAGGTGCCCTGGATGAATCAAATCGAACGTGCCATGGCAATGGACAATCTGTTTCCCCCGACGGCGCAGTTCCTCCACCCGTGCATGAAGGTTGTGAAAAGGAACAATCTTAGAAGATTCGTTCATTGAAGACTTTTTAATAAAAGATGGCCGGCAATCATGTGGAGATCCTCCGCCACCTGCATGTCATGGACAGGAAAATGCAGGGCCAGATCGCTAAGGGCCTTGGCCTGCCCGCCGTCGAATCCCAAAAAAGATACGGAGAAAACCTTGAGCCGCCGAGCTGCCTCCAGTGCCCGCAGAATGTTGGGGGAGTTGCCACTGCCTGAAAAAACGAGCAGCAGATCCCCAGGCACCGCCAACGCCTCCAGTTGCTGTGCAAAGATATTTTCGTACCCGGTGTCGTTTCCAAGGCAGGTCATCACGGAAGGGTTGGCGGAAAGGGAATGCACCCGGAAGGCGCCCTTGCCTCCGCCGTTGGCCCCGTAAATCAAGTCCGTTGCCAGATGATTGGCATTGGCGGCGCTCCCGCCGTTGCCCGCGAGAAAAAGAGTCGCCTTTCTTTGGCGTGCCGCGACAAACTCCCCGCAGATTTTCGGCCAAACCGGATTCTTTACCAAGAAATCCAGTCCCTCATCCAAAAGATCGCGATACTTTTTGAAGTCTTGATTAGCCTGTATCATCGGTGCAACTAATTTCGGTCAAGCGTCGATTGGCGGAAATCGGATCAAGGGGTAAAGCCGATTTTCTTGGGGGACTTAATTTTATGAATTTTAATTTGCAACTCTTTATAATGTAATTAACCACAGGCCTTCGCCTCAAGCTAAATCCCAATTCTCTCCAAATCTCGAATCGTCTCAGACCCGGCCAACCCCTAACTTAAAACTATGCAGGAACTCAGAAAAATCTGGGCGTTTGGCCTACCCTACTTGCGCCCCTATATGTTCCGTTTTGTGGCAGGGGTGCTCTTGGGGATTGTTTTTGGTATGTCTAACGGACTTTTCGTGATCTCGGTTGACGCTCTTTTTACCCGCTTGACCCAACCAACCCCCATTTCTCAGCAAATACAGGCTAATCCTCCAACCCTCGCAGGATCTCCCAGCCTGCAAAGCCTACAAAAACAGGTTTCTACTTGGTGGAAAACCTCTACCCAAAGCATGGCTGAAGAGTGGTTACCCCGAATTAACCATCCCGTTTCGTGGAAACAAGCACTAGGAAGTTTTGCCCTTCTCCCCCTGGTGATGGGCTTGCGGTCTATTGCGAGCTATTTGAGCACCTACTGCCTGACTTGGGTTAGCTCCCGCGTCAACCGTGACATGCAGCTTGCTGCCCTAAAAAAAGCCCAAGAACTCTCTTTGGCCTTCTTTCTCAAACGCCCTGCGGCCGATATTTATAACTGCATCAGCATGGACACCAAGGTCATCTACGACTCGATGACCAATGGCTTTATTGACACGATCCGAGAGCCATTTGCCATTTTGAGCATCCTTCTTGCTATGGTCTGGATCGATTGGAAGCTCACTCTTCTCTCCATGGCCCTCCTGCCCTTGGTGGTCGGCCCCGTGTTAATTGGAGGACGCCGGGTTCGATGGTTGATGAAAAATTCTGTCACAGCGGGAATTCTCCAAATCGGGTATCTGTTGGAGGCACTGCAATCTGTTCGAATCGTTAAGGCCTACGGCATGGAGAACCGGCAGATGGCAAAGTTCAAAAATCTGGCCGACCAGATGGCACATATGTCGGTCAAACTTGCACAGACACGGAATCTTTTAAACCCATTGATTGAAATGCTCTGCATGCTCGGCGTGGGCCTCCTCATCGTTGTCGTTTTTGCCACCCGTACGGAAGCTTCCAGTCTGGTGTCCTTTCTTGCCGCCCTCTTGATGGCCCCCCTGTCCATTAAGCGAATCGCCAATCTGCATCTGACCCTTGTCGCCGCCAGCATCAGTATCAGTCGCTTGGAGCAGTTTTACTCCGAGCAGCCCTCCGTTCCCGAACCGCTTCGTCCCCTTCCCCTAAAAACTTTTCGCGAATCTTTGGTTCTGGAGAACCTCTGGTTTTCCTACGGCCACCAGCCTGTCCTACAGGACATCAACCTGCGCATCCCCATTGGAAAGAAGATCGGCCTCGCCGGCGAAAGCGGTTCGGGAAAAAGCACCCTAATCAATCTTCTGATGCGCTTTTATGATCCGAGCCAGGGAAGAATCCTGTTTGACGGGAACGACCTGCGGAAATACGCCAGCTGTGACCTTTTTCGCCAAATGGCACTCGTCAGTCAGGATGTTGTCCTCTTTGACACCACGGTAGCAGAGAATATTGGTTTTGGCCGGGAAGGTGCCACCCGCAGCGAGGTAGAAAAGGCCGCCCGCCAGGCCCAAGCATTCGACTTTATTCAACAGATGCCCCAAGGCTTTGAGTCCCAGATCGGAGAACGTGGACAGTTCCTCTCTGGCGGTCAAAAAGCAAGGATTGCCATTGCTCGCGCCTTTGTTCGCAATGCCCCGATCCTAGTTTTGGATGAACCGACCGCCGCTCTGGATTCCCACGCAGAGGCGGAAATCCAGGGGGCCATCGATTCCCTTGAGGAGGGCAGGACAGTAATCTGCATCGCCCACCGCCTCTCCACTTTGGCCAACATGGATGAGATCATTGTTCTGGATCATGGCCGGGTTGTGGAGCGCGGGACTTTCGAAGAACTCCTGCTGGCCAAGGGCCATTTTGCCAAGATGGCGAAGCAGCAACGGTTGACGGCTCCCTAATGAAATCATGATAAACTGTGAAATATTTCCATTTTTTAGTTTAATTTGCAGCGCTTTCTACCTTAAAGCCTAACCCTTGCGGACAGATGAGTTCCCGCAAGGAATGAGCAAAATGCCTTGCGATGGCTAATCTTGCGCCAGAAAACCCTTTCTATTCCCTACCGTACGACACATCGGCTCCAGGCCTTCTTCCAAATAAACCCTCGGATGCCAACCGAGAACCTTCCTGCTTTTTGAAAAGCTACCGCAGCGGGCGTGGCCACGTTCCGAATCAACTCAATCGTACCCATTTTGATTTTTTTCCTGCTGATTCTTGCGACCGCATCCGCAATTTCACAGATGCTGGTGGAGGTGGAAACACAGGCACAGGGAACCGCAGAATTTTCTCGGCATCGTAATTTTTCACTTCAGGGCAGGATGAATCTTGTCGAAGTTTTGCAAAAGGATTTCCGCAACTAGCCTGTGGCCTTGTTCATCCCAATGCCCGTCTTTGGGAATGTAGTACCGCGCGGCACCTGGGACCGAAAAGGCTGGAAAAAGGTCAATCAGATCGACCCTCCTCTTTTCGGCCCACTCGCGCCAGATTTTTTGAACTTTGGTTTCGGTAGCGCCTTCCATGGAATATTCCTGCCTTGGAAAAATAACCAGGGTTAACGGGATTTTTTTCTCCTGCAGGTAGGAGGCCAAATCATCCATTGTCGCCTGCAGTTTTGCGATGCCGCGATCCGCAATCTCCTTTTTGGGCGGATCCTCCGTTTCCCAATATTGAATCCAGTCCGGTAGGGTTGTGAAGGCCCCACGCTTTCCCAACTCCTTCCGAGTGGCTTTGCGGATTTCGATCTTTAAATTTCGCGTCAGGGCCCCAATAAGAACAAAATTAGGCTCCACCACATTTTCGGAAAATTCCCCGAAATTTTCCACCCAAGTACCCCATCCAGCCTGCGAGGCAAACGGGCCGTAAGGGATCAAGCGGGCCCGACCCTGCCCATCTTCTTCATAGAATAACTCATCCTTGATGTCGGACAGGTCCAAAAAGAGGATGACCCGGTAAAATTCCAAACCACAATGTTCCAATAAATATCTGATTTTGATTTTTTCCAGGATGGGTGTGTAAGACATCACCCCGGCGTTGAGCACCTCGATCCTTTGGGGTTTCAGTTTTTTCTCCAGGATGCCGGCGAAAGTTTTCTCCCACGGAATGCCTACCCCTTCACAGTAGGAATCACCGATCAGGAGCAATCGAGAGTCTTCGCTTTTGAGGGAAACCTCCCTGATTTTGGAGTCTCGAAACCCCAGGGAATTGCTGAAAAACGGTGTGCGAAGGGGGCCATATTTGTCAATCCATTGGAAATTTGCACGATATCCATGGTCGTATACCGGATGCGAAGTTCGTCCATGGGTGACCGGACGAAAACTCCGATAAATATTCCTGCAGGCAAAATCCAGAAACAGCACGACGAAAACGACGATGGTCATTCTCAAAACACGAAACACTTTCTGTCGGTTGGGCATATCTTTAGGTTTTAGCCACGCCCCTTTTTTTCCTGCCTGATCCACCCATAGAGGCGGGTCAGGCCCTCCAGCAGGCTGACCCGGGGCTTCCAGCCCAGCAAACGCCGGGCTTTTCCGAAATGGGCAGATCGCGCTTGGTCCCCTTCCGGTCTCTTTAAATCATAACGAATTTGAATTTTTTTCCCGCTTATCTTGACCAACGTCTCTGCTACCGCCCGGATGGGAGTACAGGAAGATGGTCCGATCTGGATCGGTCCCTGATTCCACCCCTTCCGAAGGGCAAGAATTATAGCACGTACGGCATCGTCCACATGTAAAAAAGCCCTTCCCTGTTTTCCCGAGCCCCAGACCACAAAGGGTTCCCTTGGATACCGAAGGGCGCGCAGGGCAAGGGCGGGAATCACTTGTGAACGCGGCCCGAGATCACATGGGGTCCCATATACGTTGTGGAAAATCAGGTTGTTGACCCGGATTCCTGTTTCGCGCCCCAGAAGCTCAGCCTCATATGTTCCCATGAGTTTGCTCCATCCATAAGCCGACTCAGGATGGGCAGGATATAATTGGCATTCACGCAACTGTCTTGCTCGCCTCTTCATTTGCAGTTCACGCGGGAAACTACATGCTGTTCCTATATAGACCAACGCTTTGGGTCGATTTCTGCGCACCCACTCAAAGGTATTTGAGTTAATCAGAAGATTATCTCGGAATATTTGCCCTTCGTTTTTAAATACATAGCCAATCCCCGCTACAATATCCGCCAGGTGAATTACTATATCGATCCGTTGCCGAATTTTGTTCAGCACCCCTTCTTTCCGCAGATCAAGTTTGTAAAATTCTTTTTTCAAATCGATGACCGGCTTGCCGCAGGAGTCGGCCAGGTTTTTAAGACGCCCCCGCCATAAATTATCAACAACCACAACCTTGTTCCCACGTCGCCGGAGCGCTTTAACTAAGTTGCTCCCGATCATTCCTGCGCCTCCTGTAACCAAGATGGTATTGCTGTTCATGACCTTATGGAATCTATCGGGTAATTGTTTGATGAATAGCCGTATATTTAAAATGCCTCGGGCCCTTGATTTGGCGCCATATCTCAAGCAGTTCGTGTGCGGGCCGATAAAAACAATAATAGTCCAAAAGATTTCCTTGGATTCCGCGGATTCTATCAAGTCTCTCACTGCGAAGCTCGAATTCGCGAATCTTTTCGACACCTTGTTGTAAGTCGTCAATCAGGGCAGAAGCACAAAGAAGAGAGCGGTTGACGAATTCGCCTCCCCGGCCAATGGCGACACATCCTGCAGCAATTGCCTCCACCAAGCCATTCCCTACGATCGGACGACCGCCACAACGTAAGTAATAGCGCGACCGGTTCAATGTTTGCGCAACTTCTGGCAACGGACCTTTTGGGCGATAAAGGGGACCGGTTGTTTCATATTCTGCTTTTTCAGCGCTGCTTAAATGATCCCATGTGTGATTTTCCATCATGATGCCCCTCTTTTTTTCTAGCTCGGGACAGGAAAATACTTTCTCCCATGTTTTTCTTCGCAGGAATGTATAGGGAAATTCGATTGCTCGATCGCCCAGGGAAGGGCGAACCGGATGCCTTCGGAAACCATGTGTCAGGCTGATATCGTAATTGCCGGGCGGCCTCTTTAAAGATCTCTTAGCGGTGGGAACTCCCGGATCTCCCGGCAAATACACCCATAAGGGTCGCCTTGCCTTTTCAATAATTCGGTAGGGAACCGATATATCCAAAGAAATTACGATGTCATAGTTGTTCCAAGGAACCTCATCGACGGATGCGGCATAATAGGAAAATGGGTGCGAATGCCCCCATTTGCCGTCATGGGGAATACTTTTTTTCTGCTCCCGATATTTCTCTGGGTCAGGATCTTTGTCTCCGGCAATTTTTTCAGCCCATGCCGAGCACTCTGCTGCCGGATCTTCTTTTACGATCCAGTAGTCCGCCCCTAAATCAACGAGCAGTCCGGCCGGGCCTGTCCTGCAGGTGGATTGTCGGACAATTTCTTCCGCGGGTAGCTGGTGATCGCAGCAATATAAATCCGTGAAAACATCTTGTCTCACAAAAGCGATTCGTAGTTCTCGATATTCTTCAAGCAGCTGGTCGAATTGTCCCTGCTGGACGTACGGAACAAATGCCTCTGATGTCTCCATCGCATCCAACACGCCTCTTGGGAGAAGCCCTGCCCCAAGGCGAAACATTGCGCGCAATGTTTCGGAGAAGTTCTTTTTATGGCTCTTCATTTTCAATATATGTTTTCTTCTGATCGGGAGTGGCTTATTCTGATACTCGCTTTTCTTGTGCAAACAATATCACTAAACTTTTCGGACTGCCCGCCCCAATTCGAAAATTATTTTCTCCCCATTCTCGAAGAAAAATACACGATCCGCCGTGACGAGCGTCCGGACTTTCTCATCTATGCCCTTACCGGGCATCGGCACCGTCTTTACAACTGCGTCAAAATCTACGTTCACCATGAAACCTACCTCCCCAATTGGAAGGAATGCGACTACGCGATTCTTCCGATCGATCTGAATGACTCCCGTGTTTTGCATATCCCTATTTTTGCCTTTGACCGATCCCCCCAACCCTTGATTCGAGGAGGCGAAGATTGGGCGGTCATCGAAAAGATGAAAACCCGCTTCTGTGCCGCCCTTTCCAGTTATGCAAACAATACCGTTAAGGAGCGCACCCAGTTTTTCCACTCTTTAAACAAACGACGGCGGATTGACTCCCCGGGTCGCGGAATGAATAACACCGGCTTCTCTGGCATCGGAGACAAGCTGGCCTTCTACCAAAGTTACCGGTTCGTGCTTGCCTTCGAAAACAAGGAGCGGATCGGTTGGACCACGGAAAAGATGTACGACCCTCTCGCAGCCTATGCAATTCCCATATTTTGGGGCGACCGAAAAGCCTCGAAATATTTTAACCCAGATTCTTTTATTAACGCCCATGACTTCCGGAGTCATGAAGAACTAGCTGAGTACGTCTGCCACGTTGATCGAACACCAGATCTTTATAGGAAATATCTTCGGGCCACACCTTTTCGCGACAACCAGCCTCCGGAAGAATTCTCACGGGAGCGGGTACTTTGTTTCTTTGAGAAAATTTTTGCCGCACGGATCAAACCGATTGCCCAGAAACGTTGGTTTTTTAGACTCACCAATTGGCGCTTGGCCAAGCGAAACAAGCTCTCGACAGAGTAGTCTAGGCCCAGAGGCTGCGGGTGGCGCCAAACCCCTTGATCCACTTCAGAACCCCATCGACATAACTGGCGGGAGTCCGATTCTGAACAAGCCTCCGGCCTTGGCCAACCCTAGTCGCAATGGATCCCTCTCCTGCAACTTTTAGAACTTCTTCCATCGCAGCAGCCCAGGCACTTGGATCCAACGGGGGGACAAATAAGGCCGCTTCTCCCAGCTGTTCTCGTGCGCCAGGAAAATCAGAATTCAACACAGGACAACCTGCAGCCATAGCCTCTAGGGGAGGAAGGTTTTCCGGTCCGGATAGAGATGCATACACCAACGCAGTTGCAGAAAGATAGAGTCGGCTGAGTTCTTGATCGTCTACATGCCCGACAAATTTAACCCGTTCCTCCAAGCCAAGCCTTCCAACGAGATCCTGCAAGAAACTTCGATTTTTTCCTTCCCCCGTAAAAACGAGGCCAACTTCTCTTCTCTTTAGTAGGGCAAGCGCACGGACGAGAGTTGCGTGGTTTTTGTGTGGCCAGAAGTTGGCCGGATACAGGAAAAAGGGGGGATGAACCTCAGTGCGCACCCCCTTGAAGCCTTGGGGGGCAGGGTGCGGAAGAAACAGCATCCGATCTTCCGAAATGCCGTAAAAATTCCGAATCTCCCCAGCACCCTCTTGGGTGCCCACAATAATTCCAGCCGCCTGCCGAAGAAATGGTGCCGTTTTCTTTTCCCGATAGGCCCACTCTTCGCCTTCCTGCATCTCGGGAAGATACGGGTGTGTTCTATGCTGAATGTCCCAGACCGTGGCCAAATAAGGACAAGAAACAGGATCGGGAAAGCCGCCTCCCCCAACGAACCAAACCAAAGAGCATCGCTCTTTATCCACTTCGCGCGCGAGGATGTTCAACTCCCGAGAGAACAGGTGTTCACCTAGGTTTTTCCCGGGGACTTTCTTCCATCGAAAAGCGGTTGATTCCGGTAATCGCGCCTCTTTCCTGCCTTTCCCAAAAATAACCCATTCATGTTTTTCGGATCTGCTCCGACCGATCAGTTCAGTCAGGATTTCGCGACAAAATCTTGCGCCTCCACCGATTCGTGGGTCAAGATTTCCTGCGACAACTCCAATTTTCAAGTTTTTGGGGAGGAAAGAATCCGACGGATGCTTGCGCAAACCTTGTCTATATCCGCCTCTTTCAAGAAGTGACTGGAGGGCAGATATAACCCCTCCATCCACAACCGATCGGCAACGGGACACGGGGGAGGAAGGAAACCTGGAATCTCGTGAAAGCACGGTTGAGCATTCATCGGACAGAAAAATGTCCTTGTATCGACTCCCTCTTGCTTCAGTCGCACTGTGAAAGCATCCCGTGTCAACCCCGCTTCAGGCCCAATCGTCAACGCATACATCCAGTACACATGCCAAGCCCATGGCTCCTCAACTGGCAATCCGACTCCAGGCAAACCAGTGAGCCTCTCGGTATACCAGTTTGCGATTTTACGCTTCTTTTCCAGTGTTTCAGCAATCCGCCCTAGCTGAGATTTGCCCATCGCGGCCTGATAGCTGGTCATGCGGAAATTGTAAGCGGCTACATCGTGGCGAAACCGCGGCTGGGTGAACCCAAGATTTCTCCAAAGCCGGAGTTTTTCTGCCACCGCGGCATCGTTAGTGACCACCATTCCACCCTCGCCGGTGGTAATGATTTTGTTGGCGTAAAAGCTGTAGCAAGACATCAGGCCAAAACTTCCCACCACCCTGCCTCGAACTTTCGCTCCATGGGCTTCCGCCCCGTCTTCGATGACGGTCAGACGATTCTTCTGTGCAATTTTCATCAGCCTGTCCATATCCACTGGATGTCCAAAAAGATGTACCGCCACGATGCCTTTAGTTTTGGGAGTAATCAGCTTTTCTAGGAGATCGAGGTCGAGATTCCATGTTCGCGCCTCGCTATCCACCGGAACAGGCATGGCGCCGCGATGAACAATCCCCAAGGCTGAAGCAATGTTTGTGCAGGCACTCACCAGTACCTCGTCTCCGGGCCCAAAGCCAGCGGCGGCCGACGCCAATTCCAGAGCCGTGGTTCCGCTGGTGGTTGCTACCCCATGTTTGCAACCGCAGTAAGCGGCAAATTCATTTTCAAACTCCGCCAGCGCCTTACCGAAACTCCCCGAAATCTCACCACGGGACAGAGCCGCTTGAACCGCTTGGATGTCCTCAGGAAGAACTTCTGGCTCAAAGACCGGTATCATGACTGAACCTGAATCTCCTTCTTGTCCTTTTCCGCTCCTAAAAAAGGCCCCTGTTTCACGGAAACGCACTGCATATCCTCCAGCACCCTGACCGAGTGGGCGCCATCGACAAGAAGAATGGCGTCTCCAGAACGCAAAACGACTTCGGAGATTTTTTTTCCTTCCGCATCAAAAAAATCAACCGCCACCACCCCCCGCTGCACAACAAACATCTGCTGAAGATCCCTGATTTCCCGTTTGACCGGATGGTGCACATGAGCCGGCTCGACAAAACCAGCCCCGTGGGCCAGCAGACCGAACTGCATGGATGATTCTGCAGGGGAGAAGAATCGGGTGGTTGTCACCGTGGCCTTCGCACGCAACACCTCCGCGTAGCGCATCCCTTTGTGTTCAATAACCTCAATCATGTGAATTCTCTATATATAGCCCGAAAAAAGCTTCTTGAAAGGCTACTCTCGCCCAAGGCCTAAATGCGTTTTATTCCACTGCCCGTATCAACCGGGCAGGATTCCCGGCCACAACGGTGTGGGGTTCCACATTACGGGTCACCACACTGCCCATTCCCACCACTGCCCCCTCTCCAACTTGAACTCCTTTGAGAATGCACGCCCGTGCTCCAATCCAAGCACCACGGCAAATCCGGATCGGGGCCATGGCTGATTTAGACCAGTCGTGAAACCCTTTTTTCCAATTCGCAACATCGTTTTTCCGATCCTGAAATCGGATGCTGTGATTGTCACTGTCCGCCAATAAACAGTCGTAGGACAGGATCACATCATCCTCGATCACGATTGCGTCGGCACAGTCGAGGATCGTTCCCCCGCCTATGGCAACCCGGTCTCCAATCCGAATCCGGCTTTCCGCACGCTCAAGAACCAATGTTCCACGAATCAGCCCATCCTTTCCAACATGAAGCTCGCCGCCTGATTGCCGCCTCTCCAGCGAAGCCTCTACAACCGTATTTTCCCCGAGAGAGGTGCAGAACCTGCGGTTCTTGTTGGTTCGCCTCCATTTTTTCCACATTTTCCAAGGAAGGTTCATGGAAGACTTTTTCCCGTTACCCGCTGTGGATTCCCGACCACGATTGTGTAAGGCTCCACATCCTTGGTGACCACACTTCCCGCCCCGACTACGGCTCCCCGACCTACCCTGACTCCCTTAAGAATGATCGCATTGAATCCAATCCACACATCATCCTCGATCACCACTGGCCCGGATTTAACATTTTCGCGAACGAGATGGCGGCCAAGCTTCATTTTCTCGAGAAATCGCTCATGCCGCTCCTGGGCGGAAAGCGAATGGGAATCGGAATCGTGGATATTGACCCCGTGAGAAATAAAGACTCGCGATCCGATCTTGGTTTTTTCAAGTGCCCAGATTCTTGCCCCAGGTCCGACATAGGAATCATTGCCAATATGTAAACGTCCTTCGAGTCCCACAAGGAGCTGTCCCATGACCAAACAGCCCGCTCCAATAACCAACCGCTCCTTATCTCCTGTTTCGTTGGTGAGAGAGGCCTCCCGCGCCAATACCGTCCCTGCACCAGCAAGGTAATCCTTCCCCTTTTTTTGAATCAGTCTTTGAAACATAAAAACCATCGCCCAACGGAAATATCGTCTTTCCACAATGAAGGTAGATCGAGAATTTTCGAAAAGTGAGGGGAAAGCCGTTCCCGCCACCAACCAACCGAGCAGTTGTGAAAGCTTTGCAACGTCTTCATCCATCCCTCGTCCTTCCCACTCCGACTTACCGGCATAAAGTGATAGGATGCTTTTTGGGTAACCCGGGCCATTTCCGCGAAGCAATTCCGGATTCCCTCTTCGGTGAAATGCTCAAGGGATCCAATCGAATACGAATAGTCAAACTCAGCAGTCCCGTAGGGCAACTTGGTTGCGTCACACACCTTCAATCGTTCATTTAGAATTCCACGCTCCCGGGCTTTCATAATGAGGAAATCTGAAATATCGCATCCATGGATTTCAAGGTTGCTTACCGGAGCCAGTTTCTCCATGACGATTCCAGTCCCGCATGCGACATCCAAGGCCTTTCCAGTTTTTCCAGAAAACAGAAAGAGGGCTTCATGCCATGCGTTTCCCTCCCCCCAAGATTCCAGTAAAGCAGCCATCTTGGGATCCCAATAAAGACCCAGATCCTGCTTGGAGCTATCCGCATGCTCATGAGTCCTACGTGTTTTCCAGCGAGCAAATATTTTGCCGATTCCCATAGGCTTTAACGATGCGCCTTCGGAGACAAAATACCAGCCTTGCCCTGGAGTCCCTCAACAATCTGTTTCAAGACCTTTTGATCTGTTTCCACAACGTTGGGCCAGACAGGCGATCGGCTTTTCTTTTTTGAAGATATGACATTCTGCCAATCTGGACTACCGTGCTCGCCGGTCCCGTCCCATCCGATGTTTTCAATCAAGCTGTTTGAGGGGAAAAGGGAGACTCCGCCTAGTCGGAATACAATCCAGTACCAAATCACTCCCCAAGAGTCCGATTTTCCCCGAACCACATCCTGAAGCAGTTGGCTGTAAGGATAAGCCCCTCCGAGATCGAACCGTTGAACAAAATCTGGATCCTGAAGATCCTTTTGTGCCTCCTCACGATCCCAATGGTATTCCGTCCATGCCCTCTGCCAAGTAGCCCAGCCCCAGCAACTTGTTAAGGGGAGAAACACATGGCTAAGCGGCTCATTCGGAATCGGATATGCATAACCTGAAATCTGCATGACATTGCGGTTGTCTCGATACCTGCCTAGGGCTTCATTCATAAAGGACAAGAATCCGGGAAGAGGAACAATATCATCTTCCAGAACAATCGCTTCTCCATGCTCCCGACATATGGTCCCCACACCCTCTGTGATCGAACGCGCCAACCCCTTATTCTTTTCAGCCGTGCATATTCGGACATCCCGAAACCCCTTTGTCTCTTCGGCCACTTTCTTAACCGCTGCCACATCGCTTCGATCACTACTCCCCCGAGCGCCATCAAGAAAGAGGATGAGTTGGGTCTCCCCAGCTTCAGGCTGACCCACCAGAGCCTTCAATACTTTTTCAAGATGCCGGGGTCGGCGATAAGCAAAAACGACTACCGGAGCGCGGGAGGAACTCATGAAAGGAAAACCTCTTTAAACTTTTCCATTACTTTTTGCGGGCCGAAGCGTTCGGCCAACTCTTGGGAGACTTTTGCAAGAAGTCGATAGTCAGGCCGTTTGCAGGACAGCCCAGCTGTTAGCGTGGTGGTGTTGTGATAGCCCAAAGCCGCTTCCCCAAGCAGTTCCAAGTGTGCTTTTTCTGATATTCTGAATACATCAGTACCTTTTCCCAAAAGATTCGGTCCTATCCCGCTTCCCATTCCAGCACCTGTTCTCCTTGCCACTTTAATTTAATCTCTTCCGCTTCTTTGCATAAAATGAAGCACCCCATGCGGGGATATGCCTGTAGATGAGTCGTTTTATTTTTTCAGTCTCAAAGATTGATGGGCACAAGCCTTTCGGAAGAAAAGGCAGCGTATTTGGAGTTCTATACAGGGAACCGCAATAAGGACATCTTGAATAGTTAAGGTTTTTTCGCTCCCGACCTAAGACCCCTTAGGAATTTTTTAAACTGAAAACCCACTTTTTTATTAAAGCCTGCAGAGTTGCTTTCAAGATAGTCGAGATTTTTAGCATATATTTCTAATTGGAGTAATTAGCATTCTGTTTTTCTTTATGATATTTTTGTTTTCGGATCCTAGGTTGTGTCTTTTTGTTTGTTTGTAGCCTGATTTTTCTTAACTTGAATCCTTGTATTTTCACCTTCGCCCCCTTGCGCGCTCAATCTGTGACTGGACGACCACTCCGCCACCTCATGTGCTGCGGGTTCACGATGCTCCTGAAAATTGCGTCGATGAACTCATTTACGATGGCCCAAAAAAACGCGTTTCTTTAAAATTACCAATCGGTCCTCTTGATCCCGAAGTGGCTTCTGTTTTCCCACCTTTAGAATACGAACTTTGCCCAACTTATGTGGCGAGATTGAAGGATGCGTGTGTGGCAGGGATGCCTGTGGCTGTCATCAACCGGCATGGCACTCTTTTGGGTGACGTTTCGATTGATTGGCGCTTCCCACGAAGTAACCATAAATTTCTTTATCCCTCCCTTCGCTTTGGCAGACGCACTCTACCAGGAAGAACCTTAATGCTCGCTGCGACAGGCGCAGAAACATTCAGTCATTTTCTTTTCGACTCGATCTCTAGGGGATTTCTTCTGGAAGAATGCGGGCTTCATGTAAGGGATTTTAACCATATTATTGTAAATAATCTTGACTCGCTTTTTCAAAGAGAACTGTTGATTAAGCTCGGCGTTCAGCCCTCTCAGCTAGTTTGCTTGGCTACCTCTAAAACAATTCATTGCGAGGAGTTGATCCTCCCTTCTTATCCAAGCGGACTGGGTCAATATAACCCCGATGCTTTAAGCTGGTTGCGGAAGACTTTTCTTCCTCTTCCCTTAAAGTCGCGACTGTCAGAACGGCTTTTCATTTCCCGTAACATGGCAAAATCCCGCCGGATAGTTAATGAGTCTGAGATTGATGAAGTTTTGGTACGCCACGGTTTTCGGAAAATCTTATTAGAAGAATTGCCAATTCTCGAGCAGTTTTCACTTTTTTCAACAGCTAGCCATATCATTGCCCCCCACGGGGCCGGTCTTGCCAATTTAGCTTTTGCATCCGAAGGGGCCCGAGTATTGGAACTTTTTGCCAGAGGCTATCTTAACGCCTGCTATTGGACTCTCAGTAACTATGTAGGGATTGAATACCAATGTTTATTAGGATTTGCGGAGCTAGAAAACAAAGTCCAATATAACATGCGTATTGATCCTAAGGCTCTTGAGGGCCTTTTGGCCTCGTGGATATAGAATTTAGCCAAACCCATAAAGTAACATGTCCTCAACGTCATACAGTTTATTCAAGCGTCCAACGAACTCTCGAGCCTTCTCAATGACTTCGATAGTCCATTAAGACTAATCACAAAGAGACCCACCATTGGGATGAAGCGATTTTGAGTCGAGTCCCTCATGCCTAAAAATCTTGGCGACTTTTATCCATTCGGGTGTTGATAGAATCGATATTGGCACCACCTCCTCTGATTTCTTCCACCAATAACCTCTCCGATCGCAGCAAGGAAGGGCAACCTACTTTCCAAAAGATCACGTGAGAGATTGCGATGTATACCTCGAATAGCAGACCTCCACGTCAAAGATTCTTCATCTGAAATTGTTTTCTCCTCTGCGGCTAGATCAACAAGATCAAGCGCTTCGAGGAAGAAGTTATACATACAAAGAGAACAACACGCTTTTACCAGTTGCTTTTTATCGAGAATGGATCTTTTTAGCTTTTTTGTATTAATGAATAAAGCATCCACTTCCCATACTCGCTGACTGACAGAAGCGTCTCCATTTAATACATTGAGATCGTTCCATAGACTTTTATTTTTCCGAAACTCCGCCAATGGCGTTCGTAATGGCTGTAAGTCATATAATTCAAATCCTCTTCTAGCCATGAATTCTATCCATTCGCCCAGACTTGGCGCATTTTCGTATGCACCAGGACAGCCTATTTCTGTTTCTAAAAAGAAGATGTTTTCAATGTCACCATTTTCTAATGATTTTAATATATCTAACTCTGTTCCCTGGGTATCAAGTTTAATTCCATCGATAATACTTTGGCCTTCCTCTCTCAAGGCCTGCTTTAATGTTTTTGTTAGTACTTCCTTTTCTTCAATAGGAAAGCAGTAGTTCTTTTCTAAGTATGGCGAAAGTGGAATTGATAGCTTTTTGAGGGAAGATCCAGTCGGGGAATTAAGTTTGTACAGTGTTTGCACTCCACCCGCCAAAGATAATCCATGAGGTATTAGCCGATAGTTTGGCCCGGAGTATCTTTTTTTCCAAGTCTCTCCAGCTTTTTGATCCGGTTCAAATGCAGTTACTTGAGTAAGTCCTCGCCATTTCTCCCAAGGCTCGGGGAGACATCCGGCTGCGCCTACATCAACAAGGGAAAGTTTTTGCTCTCCCAAAAGAATGCTTGCCGATTTTTTAAATTCTCCCGTCCTTCTTCCGTTCAACCGTTTTCGCAAGCTTTGCAGAAGCCCCATTATATTATTTTGTCCCTCGAAATCTATGTAGTTTCTTTTGGATTTTTTGCCACCGTGTCGGAAGATTTCTTGCAGGCTGGAAACCGATCTGAAGTGCTAGTCGCTCACCCTCACGTACTAACCCTCCACTATGGATTGTCCGATAGCCGTCAAATACGCAGGCTGTGCCGCATGAACCAACTACAGGCTCCATGTCCTTTAGAAGTGCGTCACTCCCTTCGGTTCCATCCACTAGATCATCTCCAAAATGCGTCGAACCCTGAAAAGCTTTAGGGAAAGAAAGCAATATTTCACGTTGATGCTTAAACGGGGGTCGATAATAAGTGTCTTCCGCCGGCTTTTCAATCGCGCCCCAAAGAATTCTGTCCATAGCAGCATGTAAATGCCCTAAGAAAAAAGATTTATCAGCAAGATTACTCTGACGCACAACGGTAAACGGCCCCGTATTGATGGTCACATCACTTAGATAGGCCATCATCTTAGGAATTGCCTGCCCGGCATCAAAATGCGCATAGGTTGTTTGAGCTGTGCCTATTCCGGAATCCCCGTAACAGTTTTTATACCAATACTGTCTTTCGTGCGCGTAATCCAATCCGATATAATAAAGAACCATTTTTTCTCTTTTATATAGGGACATAAGGTCATTTACGCCTTTTTCTTGCAGGATCTTTTTTAGGGAAAATCCAAATCCCTTTTTTAAATCCAAACCTTTTGCCCCTCGCCAATCATTTTTTCCGGAAAAGTTCTGTCTTCTTTCCTTTAGGAATTCCTCCCGATGATTTTGGAACAGATTCCGAGCATCCGCTCCTAGATCAATATGAATGAATCCCTCGTCAAGAAATTCAACCATCTTTTTCCTGACTTCTGGAGTAGCTGCGGAATGAACCCCTTCTGCCAAGCGATTTTTCCGCCCCTCACCATAAAAATCCATCTCTTCAGCCGCCCATTCCACAGCCCCGTTCAAAACCTTTTCAGAAAGATCACGAATTCTCGCGTTTGGGGAGTTTTGGGCAAGTTGGTCCCTAATTTCACCAAGCTCCCGATGGATGGACTCCCGGAGCTGGAGGCCCATTGGGAGAGAATTTAAGGGTGTTAACTCCCTTAAATAGGCTACCTTACCATCTATTTTTTGAACACTGCGATAAATGCATCCTTCATCATACCGATTCTTTTGAGAGGCTTTTGAAAAACCCGGATGTGCAGAATAATCAATTCTTTGAAAAAACTTAGATTGAATCATTTTTTTATAAGAAATTAATTTTCATCTAGCCTCAAACTAGCGTCAAGAGAATTATCCCTTTTCTCACATCACAATCATTAGGGCAATCTTTTGAATTAATTTGAAGGGTACTGATTAAAATATGCCCAATCGGTTTCTCGTTGTGTTTCAAGGTTCTCCCATGTTCGCCAACATCCGGACAAGGGTTTTTCTTCCTGAAAATCCAAAGGGATCTCGAAAGATCAATCCTTTGAGAAAAAATTCCTCTCGCCGAATTCCCCGAGCAAGACGGATAAAAATTCGCGCCCACCACCTCGGCTTGATCCGAAGACGAAATCGATTATGAGTCAAATAGTCCCCTGTCCACACGTCCGAAGAGACCGCGTGGCTCCACGCCCTAGGTTGTCGAAGGAGGCGAGCCAGTAAGAGGGAGAACCCTCTGGGCGTACGCGCCGTCCACCCCACCCGATCCCCGCTGTTGGCATAACCGGGAAAAAATGTCATCACCGGAACGCCCCTTCGCCCAAACGGCTCTCCCAACGTCGACCAAGCATTCAGCAGCACATCGGTATCCGCCAAATGCTGCCAAACCGACCCCTGCTCTGCCTCGGGAGGCCAGAAAAAGTTGGCCGGATGTGGCTTCTTTCTTTCCTTTTCCAACTTCACTCCCAGCGAAGACATCTGTCTCTCTCGCCGATTTGGAAACAACCGCGGGTGAGGTCGGATCCAAAACAGGGTTTCAGGATGCTCCCTCGCTTTTTGACGAACCCACCGGATCCAAGCCACTTGGTCAGCGAAAGCTGGCTTCCTAGAAGGCGGCAGAACCCCTGCAAAGCGGGCCGCAAAAACCTCGTCGGGAGAACTGAGACACACCAAGGCTTTCCGTAGAAAATCTTTTTTGCCCTCGCCCTGGAAACCCTTTTTATGAGGGGTCGAGTAAGACCACAGTTTCTGGGACCGGAATAGCGCATTTTCATGCCGGCGAATGGCCTCCTGGTCGCCGCGGTCGAGGGGGCCTTTTTGGGGAAATCTCCTTTTGAGTTCCTCCAAAAAGGAAAACACGTTGTCTCGGAACAGCACAAAGCCATCCTCCTCCCCCGCATTCAGCGAATGGTGCAGAGAAAGAGTGGAAATTCCGCGATGATGTCCCATTTCGAGAAAAATACGGTGAATTCCATAAAGGGAGTTGTAACAAATCAGGCCTTGATACTTCTTTTCCTCCAAGATCCGCACTGCCTGAGGAAGGATTCCTCGGAGGGCTTTTTCCCTCATGCGCCAGGGTTCAACAAAGTCAGAATCCCTAGGAATGGTTTCAGCTTTTCGTTGTAAAAGAAGCTCGTAGGCCGCGCAATTACGAATCTGGGCTGGGGTGATCCCCAGCCGACGAAAATCTACTGGCCCCGCGTCTTTACCAGGCTCGAGCCACCGCGTATCCCAAAACCCCACCCGTTCGGACGCCTCGGCCCGTTGGATACAGCGAGCACAGACTTTGGCTTTCTCGGAAATTCCCGCCCGATCCGAAACATTCAGGGCGTTCATAGCCGTGCAACCCGTGTCCATGGCACGGCGACAGTGTACCATGGTCAGACGGTGTCCGAGTGCCCCCAATTCGCGCGCCAAGGCCATCAAGGGATAATGGTAAGCCTCGACAGCAGCAAACGGTGCTAGGACAAGAATTTCCAAACTAAGCGAGTTCCTCCAGCCAAATACAGAGGTTGGCAAGCTGCCAAAGAAACATCATGTGATTTTCCATTTGCTTCCCTGTGGAAACAATATCGTTATGTTCATCAATAATTCGGTCAACTTCAGAAACACGGTAAATCCCCAAACCTCGCACTGCTTTCGATCTCACCATTTCTTTAAGAACATTTCCATTGTTTCCGGAAAACCATAAATGGGCCGGTGCATTCCAGCCCGTTTTTCTTACCCTCGTTCGGGTCGATTCAGGCAAAATTCCTTTCATGGCCTTTCTCAATAAATGCTTGGTAACCCCGTTTCGGATTTTTAACGTCCCGGGGATTCGGAACATAAACTCCACAAGATCAACATCGTAAAAGGGATTATGATGGGGAAGGCCAAATGCCCACCCGTTTCGATCTTGGGCCCGAAGACAACACGGCGCGGTTTCCCTAAAAATATCTTGGTAAGATCTGTTTTTCAGTGAGTCTGAGAAAATTCTGTCCAACACTGGAGTAAAAAGGGATAAGTCGAAGATTTCCTGGTTCACACACCGCTTGTAGCGCAGATAAAGCCTTTCGTCGGGTCGAACGGAGCCATGCCTTGCAAAGTCTGTCCGTCTTCGAATCAAGTCCATGGCAATCGCTGGGTTTTTCCTAAAGATGGGATGGTCATGATGCCTCTGCCAAGATGCAATTTCTTTTCTAAGGATACTTCTCTTCCCCAGACGATGCAGATCGGCAAAAAAGAAAATAAAGTGCTCATACTCGCCGGCATTGAGCTCGTCTCCCCCCAGTCCTGTGAAAAATGCGCCAATTCCATTTTGTGAAGCTTGACGACATACTTCAAAGTGACTGAGCCAAGTGGCGGTTGCCACAGGCTCTTCATGAATGCGGACCATTTGCCGGATCTTTTTAAGGACAGATTGTTCCCCCACCCTCACATTAGTCCAATGGCTTACTTTTGAATCGAGAATCGTCCGAATTTCCCCTGTTTCGTCATAGGCAGAATCCGAATAGGTGGCTGAATACGCCCTCTGCTTCCGCCCTGTGATAGAAACCGCAGAAGAGAGGACCGACGACGAATCCATTCCCCCGGAAAGCAAAAAGCCAGGCTTTTTGGACTCTTTCAGTCGTATCTGAACAGCGCTGAGTATTTTTTTCCGGTATTCTTTGCTCAATGCCTCTTCGGATCCCTGCAAATTCGCTTCATCTGAAAGCCCCCAATAGCGTTCTACCTCCAAGGTTCCCCCGCACCACCTTACCCAGTGTCCTGCCGGAACCTGCCGAATATTTTTATACGGTGACGCATGAGGATCATTATCAAATGTTCGATAGTGACATCCCGCATATAATCCTAAAAAGATAGGATCAGGCTCCCGTCCTACTCCAGGCAACTCTGTCAATGGCAACGGTTGGGACGAAAAAGCAATCCAACTGGAGGTGGCTACATAATAGAGCGGCCGGACTCCCAAACGATCCCGCGCGAGGAACAACGTGCTTGAGAATTCATCGTATAAAGATAGAGCAAAGTCGCCCTGAAATTTCTTTAGGCATTCGGGAAAGCCCTTGTTCGCATATTGATCCGCGATAAGGACACCCGAATACTCGGTTTGCTTACTCCAAAAGGCTCCATCCCAAACAGTGCCTATCCGGTTTTGCCCAAGACTTTTACTGAATATACAATTTTGATCCGTCGAGGCTAGGTTGGCCGACCCAATTTTGATCTGATGCATTTTGCCCATACGTGCCACGCCAAAGCTCCTAAAACTCATAAAGTTCTGCGCCGATAAACTTCGCCCACTGGAAATATGCCCTCGGATTCGCGCCATCGAAGAATTCATTATTTTGACTTCTTAAAAACCATAAAAGACCAGTGGTGAGGATGTCCGATTACCAGTTCGGCTTTTCCTTGAGTCCGCTCATCCATCAAGGGTGTCGCGACAAAGCCCATTCTCTTAGCTAGGAGTTGTATTTCGCCAGAATTGTAGGTGTTTACATGGACATGCAGATTGACTCCATTGTCCAGGAATGTGTCCTGCACATAGCAATATTGTGAAGGAAGATCCCAGATAGATTCCCGTAGAATTAGAGTTTTTCCTGCAATCATCAGAAGTCGCTCCAAGGGACGATGAAAGTTTTCGATGTTGGACAAAACATTCAGACAAATCACATGGTCAACAACGCCTTGCAGATCTTCGATCCTGGTGCAAATCAAACTCTCTTTTGAGCAACCCCACCGCGGCATCTCCTCTTGCCCAATTCGTATCAGACTCGGGGCAGCATCAATCCCCGTGTAATGCAGTTTCATCCCCGAAATGGAGTGGAAAAAATATCCACTCCCACAACCAACATCCAGCAACCTATCGCCTTGCTGAACAACCTTGGACAAGATTGCGGTGGCTTGCCTCGCACAGTCCATCTCCGGCTCCTCTTTGCGACACCGCGAACGGTATAAGCTGGCAACCGTCGAACTATGTTCCCAGATATTAAACACCTGGTAGCCGTCGGTTGTGATCAAGCAGCAATTCCTTTGAGTATAAATGCTGATGCCATAAAATGACCGCGCCAGTCGCGCGGATTTTCCATTCGGAGACTCTGTTTTCGGAACCATTCGGGGTTGGTGCACTCAAACATGGGAGGCAAACAGTGGTAATGATAAAACAATACTTCTACTTTTCCAAATCCTGCTTGGGCAAACTGTTTCGCAGCAATCATGGGATTGTGGGTTCGCGATAAAACCTCGTCGTAACCCGGCTCCCCTGCTTTGCCTTGGCGGATCGGCGGCAAGTCCATGCGAAAGTGCCCTTGAAGTCGTCGCAGGGCAGTAGCCGTGCTTTTTTTGATTCCTCTGGAAATTCCTGCCCAAGCATCAGGACGAATCAGGCGCTCTTCTAAAAACCTGAAGCTATATCGGTTGCAAGTGAAGAGAGAAAAAAGTTCGTTTCGGGCTTCCACCAAAACTAATCCTCCGCGAATCACATTTTTCCGTAAAAGGGAAAACACTTTTTTATCCATGGCTTCTGGGATATGCGGCAGGACGCCAAAACATAGCGCAGAATCAAACTTATGCCGGACTCCGTCTTTCGGGCCCCGATAGGCGCGGGGGTCGAGAACACTTCCGGTCCAAATATGCTTTGGAGGGACTCCTTGTTTGGACAAAACCCGCTTGGCCTCATCCACCATGCCAGGCGTCAGATCAAACCCGAAACGCCGCGTTCGGAATTGCCTTAATTCCCTTAACATCGAGGCTGGACCGCATCCGGCATCCAAAACATTTTGAGCCCCGTGTCTCCGCAATTCGTCTTTTACAATTTGAAGGTGGACCGGCGGATAGGCTTGGGCTGATTTGTAGTACTCTTTGAAATAGGTTTTTCCCCAAGTGGAATAGCAATGAGCCACGCGGTGCTCAATTTCCCAAACCTTATTTCCTTGAGCAGTCTTTTTCACGTTTCTGAAAAAAATGCGCAGAGACTTAACTTGCCGCTAGGTTCCTGAAGTTCAAAAACTGAATCCGCACTCCAGCCTCCTCTTTGAGCAACTGAGACAAGGCTTGATTCACTGAAAACATGCAGATGCTCTATAAAGAATTCTTCTCTCCCCGGTCCCTTTTGAGCAGCTGTTACATTTGGAACTTCGATGTAAAAAAAACCCCCGGGTTGGATCCATTTTCGGGCATGAGCCATCATAGTGATTGGCTCTTCCACATGCTCCAATACTTTGTTTAACGTAATCACATCAAATCGCTCTCCAGTTTCCGGTTCCCATTGGAGAAAATCTGCATGAACTGACTTTACTCCGGCATTTTCTCTGGCGTGGGCTGCAGCCCGCTCATCAGGATCCAAGGCCGTCACCTGCCAGCCCGCCTCTTTCATTCGATAGGGAAAAACCGCAAGCCCTGACCCTACATCGAGAAGACTCGGTGTTTTTTTCTCTCCCCATTTTCTTTTTGCAAAATCCAAGATCCTCTTAACCCTCGCGGTATTGTCCGATAGGTTCTCGGAAAGAGCGAGAATCCGTTTGAAGTTTTCCTTCAATCGGTCTCCATAGGTGCCGTCCACATACCCGCCCCGATAGAAGTCAGTCAGATCCATCTGGATCTCAGCATGCCAATGCCCGCAGTTCCGACATTTCTTATACGCCCGTTGATAGGTTTGCCCCCGCAAGTCAAAACGGGTCTCTCCTTCAGGAGGTTGATTGTACTGAAAGGCAGGTACTGGATCAGGCTTGTCGCAGGGACAGGAAAGTGAAGTTCCTCTACTCATAATTTGGCCTTTTTCTCTAATGCCTCCAACGCGCTACTGCTATCCATCCATGCAACAACCGACAGATTTTCCTGTACGCAGTAATCATCGAACTGTTTTTCTTTCCCTTTCTCTACCAAAAGCACGAAAAACTTACCCGTCGCACGATTTTTGATCAGCACGCCCCGTAACCCAAACTGCTCCAACCTCCCATTCAAGGATGGAGTTGCATAAAATCCCCACTCTTTTCGAGCCACATCGTACTCGCCCCCTTCGGGCAGCATGAAGGTGACTTGTTCGTTTGGTTCCAATCGTATTTTACCATAGTCGAGCAGGGTGATTTGCCCGGTCGGCCCGACTTGAAAAGCTCGTGGAGGCTGCTGCGGAGTAAATTTCATAGATCTTTGACGCGCAGCTAAGTCTTTCGCCAAGGCCAGTCCGGGATTAGGAACTTTTTGAGCTCCCACCTTCCGCTCTTGTCCCTTTCCCATATCTTACGGTTTCGGAAGGTCTCTGCCACTTTATGAAATTTGTGCGGTGAAATGCCTAAGTAACGGCAAAACTCCCCAATTTCAACCCGTGCGGACTCCTCTCCCCGTTTTTTGACGATTCGGATGGCTTCAGCACGACTCATCCTTCCGCGCCGAATCTCCTGGGAAAGATTATCCCAAAGGCGGGTGAACCCGAACTTATACCATTTCATCCAGTGATGGAGGGTGATGAGAAAACTGTCGTCGATGT
>Ga0214923_10000560_pt1 | contig 55330 bp, 58 predicted proteins | sample LL1510_MetaG_FD_177993 | JGI IMG/M metagenome (GOLD analysis project Ga0214923, IMG submission 177993) | Freshwater microbial communities from Lake Lanier, Atlanta, Georgia, United States - LL-1510 | ecosystem: Environmental > Aquatic > Freshwater > Lake | place: USA: Georgia | collected...
ACTCGTCAATCTTGTTGTCAGTATCCTTCTCGCGGCTCTGTAGATACTTTTCATTCAACTTGATCTTCTCACGAAGAACGGTCAAGTCTGCTTCCATGATCGTCAGTTCTTCCTTGACCTGTGATTGCTTGGTCTTTAGAAGAGCGTTCATCTGCGAGAAGATGTTGATGTCTAGGATTGACTCAACCACAGCACGACGATCTGCTGCTGTCAGTTCCATGAACGCGGTGTAGTTGGCAGAACCAAGTATGGCCACTTGGCAGAATGACTTGTAGGTTTGCCGGAGTATCTGCTCCTCAAACATACGCTGATAGTCCTTGCTCTTTGCATCTTGGTTTATGATCTCACCGTTCTTGAATATCTCAAACAGGGCGGGTTCAAGGCCGCGACGAACTTTGTACTTGTCTGCTGCAATATCAAACTCAAGTTCAACGATACAGTTTTTTTCGTTGACCGAGTTCACTATCTGCGGCTTGTTGATGTTTCGGTATGGCTTCCCAAAAAGAGCAAAGGTAAGAGCATCCAATAGGGTACTCTTACCTGCTCCGTTTTCGCCCGTAATGAGCGTCGTATTTGCGGAGGTCAAGTCTATATCTGTAGGATACTGTCCCGTTGATAGAAAATTTGACCACCGAATCTTGTTGAATGTAATCATTGTTTAGAGTTCACTTGTGGAGTATCAGTTCACTTGTTCCAAGGCATCTTGGCGGATACCCACTTCCAAAGTGGAGCACCGATAAGAGCACCGGCAACAAACATCAATACTGACCACCATGCTGTTCCTAGAAAATCTGCCATGTTAGCCTCCTTTCTTGTCCATTATGTAGGCATCAGGGGAAGTAAGAAAGAAGCCTTTCCCGAATATGTGAAGGTATCTTTTGATCCGACTTTGCTTTGAATGTATTCGGCATCATCGACATTACCGTGCGAGAAATGAATGGATCTGGACAACCGGGTTTGTATCTCCACGAACGGCGTTCCTTCATAATCCAATGCATGTAGATGTAACAGTTTGCTTGGCGAATGTACTTGTCTATATCGACATTCAGATCAAACTTCTTGATGAGTTCTACGGTTCTGCGCTCTGCATCCCTTTCCATAACCATGACTCTACAGAATGCTTTTTCGACATCGCGGTTCTCAAACTCTTTACCACCAAGCCAATCAAACATCAGAAGACTTGCATTATCGTCTGCTCTCATTATGTTTTGTGGTGTTTCAAGCCATTGTAGGAAATGGGAATATTCATGTGCTATAGTTGTGATTGGGTCTCTAGATTGAGTTGCTACTCTGATCTCAATTGGATTATCAGAGAAGAAACCAATAGATCTACAGCCATCACCACAGTTGACTTTTTTACCTCTGCCGAATATCAGTTTCCCACCATATTCAGACAAATGCTCACGGACATGCTTAATGAACTTCTTGGATTTAGCGTCCATGTGTCCTCCGTGTGTTAGATCGTTCCTATTACATCTCCATTCAATTTTAGAGTGAAATTGCCGCCTATTATACTACGAGCAACAATCTTCTCGGTTTCTGGGTAATTTGCTATTATCTTATATGATTCCGTAATGCTTTGTTCTGACATATTCTTTTTCTTGCATCCACAAACATTCGGATCATAAAACAATTTCGCTCTCCAATACCAAGAACCTAGACCCGATGGTGTCTTCATCATTGGCTCTTTGTCTACCAAATATTGAACTAATTCTTGTGGTGATTCAAAAACTTTAGTTTCCATTGTTGTCCTCCAGTCTATTCATAACTGCACTAACAGCCGTGTATCCTAATAGACCCCCTAAGTATACCGCAGGCAACCACTCAAGGCAAGAGAATCCCCAAGAAAATCCCAAAGAAAGCCATGCACCCAAGCAATACGGACAGGTTACCAATCTTACAAAAAAGGAATCTCTCATCGTCATCATATACATCTTGTAAGAAAGTCCGAAGTCATACTTACGGTCGGCTTCGTAGTCCTTCATGTGAGTTAGCCAATTTGGTAATGGCAAACTCTTCAAATACTCATAGACTGCGGATGTCTTGTAGCAGACGAATAATGTCGCTGCAACCCATGATATGGCTGCTAGTATGTTCATAATGTACCTCCGTTGTATTTAGGTTATCTTGTGGGGATAGGAATATTGAAGCGTTTTAGTGTCTGTTGGCGGGATGCCGTTGGTCCTCCCGCATCCTTCTCTTCCTCGTCATCCAAGAAGTCATCTATGGCTGATTTTGAGGGAGCATTCTGGTAGACCCAATTCAGAATTTTTTTGTTGACCTTATCATTATCGTCCAAAGCCTGCCCTGCTTCTTTAACTTTTATGTACTTGAAGTCCTTGACTACCATGTTCGGAACTCTCGTAGCAGACTGCTTAGATGGCTCAAACATTACTGTATTTGATGGACCACCCAAGATGACAAAGGCATCTCCGTTTATGTACTGATATGGGTAGTTCTTGGTCAACATATCCTGCATGTTTTTTGCCGCGCCCGCGTGAGTTTGAATGAGGATGTTTACGGGAACGGTTCTGCGGCGTTCGAAGTTCTGTTGTACTGCCACACGGAAGTCTGTCAGTACCCAAATCAAATGCATGTTCTCTTTGCGATATCCTGCTTCCAAAAGCATCGGAACCAACTTAGCAAAGTCGCTATTGTCTTTTAGTGTTCGGTCAAAGATGATGTTTGGAAGAATGTCTTTTGCTCTTGCGATAGAGAGAAAGGTGTTTATCTTCTTGTCTTCTGAACCCTTGCTCTTTACCCATTGGTGCAAGAAAGAAACATCGTTTGGATTACGAAGATCTCTGCCTTTGAGTTCAGGATACTTGTTGTGAATATCATTCCACTTCAAGTATGACATCTTCATCTCATCGGGATCAAAGACCTTGAATTGCGAGGACTGAATGAAGTTTGAGATAGCGAATCCCTTACCTGAACCTGCACCACCTGCCAAGAAAATAACTTGACCGTAGGGCTTTCCCTTACCGACTATAACTAATTTCTCTTCAAGATATTGGACTAGTTCAGATAGAGTTTTCATGGTGCTTATCAAGCCTCTTTACGCCCCATATCCTCCAGTTATAGGTCTAGGAATGGGATTTGGATTCCCCGGTGTGGCTGGAGGCCATATAATCCCTTCTGGTGAGACTGCTTGCCCGGATGCTCCTATTAAACAAGCAGGATACCTACAGGCCATACAACTTGCAATGCAATTATTATTGATATTCTGCGCCTGTTTCAAGCAATCCGTAAGAGATTTACATGTTTCTTCCCATTGCTGCGTCATTTGATATCCGTCAAACACGCTACCAGCACAAAAATCTTTGTCTGATTCAGACAATGTTGAATTCCTCTTGCACATGGTTATACTTTGTTGTTTTCTTGGAGTGCACCATTCCGATATGCAACTTGATGGTGTGCGTGGTGGTTTTCCTTGGTATCTTTCACGCCAACCAAATCCCGTGCCTATTATTTTATTGCCCGGGTAGGTGACGGTGTCATCTATGGTTTGCCAGAGTAATCTGCTCGTCCTTGAGTCATTATTTCCTTCAATTATTATTTGTTTTTCCTTGGGCATAAATCCTCCTATCACCTATTTATAAAACCCTAAATATAGGGGAGGAACCGCCTATGTCGTGGGACTACCGAGTTTTGAGGAAATATGACCGTTCTGGGGGTAAAACCTTCACATTTTATGAAATTCATGAGGTCTACTACGACGATAAGGGAAAGGTAGCCTCCATTAGCGAAAGTGCCGTAAATCCTTACGGAGAGAACATCAACGAACTTATGATTGAGTGGAGTATGTTCTCCGATGCTTTCACAAAGCCTATCCTAGACTTTGAACTAATAAACAAGCGGGGATACGAGTCGGACATACACGAATACCTGAAACCCGAAAGTTTGAGTTTCAAGAACATGTCCGAGTTCCTAGAAGATAAGAACATAGACATCAAAGAATTAGAAGAGTCGCTCAATAAAGAAAGGCTCCTCGCAGAAGACATCTACGAGGAAGCCTGTGTAGATAAACCCAAAGAGGATGTTCTACGCTTTATTGAACTGATCCGAAAGAAGTGGCGGTCGATTTAGTCTGTGACCAACTTCATCTGCGGGGCAGATACCTTCTTTGATGGCGTTACCAACTTGCTAACGAATCCCGCATGATACTCCTCTTCCAAACCCTTGATTGGCTTGAATGCAAAGAAGGTGGCATCCTTTGGAACGGTGATTCCGTTCTCAACCTCGCCGTACATAAGCCAAGGCAGCAATCCCAATTCACCCTTACCCGCAGGAACGAGCATGGCGGGCTTGGTTAGGGTATAGGTGTCACCATTATCGACCACCTGTGAAATGACATCCTCACCACTACGCATTCTGACGATCATAATCTTTGTGTCCATTGTGTTCTCCTTAATTGAAAAGTGACTCCATATACAGTTCTCGTATGATGGTTTTGAGTTTGTTAGGGTTGACTATCTCAATTTGGTCAATCTCCTGATTGATAATGGAGAGTGTGTCCTTGCTGATATCAACCTCTTGTGATATTTCTATTCCGCTGTTCTTGTCCTCAATCACAGTAACCCCGTGTGCGCCTGAAGAGTTCACCGCATCCATATAGCGGTCGAACATGGATGGGTCTCCCTTCTTCAGCACCTTCACTCTAACAAAGGTGTTCTTGATATGGGGGAATGATGGGGTATCGTATTGGTTCGCAGAATCGTCATAAGTGAGTTCTGTGAAGATACGCAGAGGGTTCTCCACATACTTGATAGAGTGGTCACTTGTCTCAAAGATATGGAAACCCTTTGGCTCATTTAGATCATTGAAGGTGATCTGATAGGGTGTTCCCAAGTAGTGGACATTCCCGCCGCTGTGCTTGCAATGGAAGTGACCACTATAGACTGCCTCAAAGCCCTTGAGTATCCCTGCGTCCATACCCTCTTCAAATTTAGTGCCACGCAACACCTCGTAGCCACTAAGTTCCAAGTGTCCCATAACTATGGTCGCTGAGGTGTTCTTAATGAGGTTCAGGCTAGCCTCTTCATTGCCCTTGTTGATCCACGGCAGCAGCAGAAGACTAGTACCACCAATATCATATTCGCGGGGGTCTTTGACCACAGTAACGGAATCGTCGTTGCCGAACAGTTCCTCCACCGTGTTGATCTCGCTTGTATTGCGAAAAAATGTATCATGGTTTCCTAGAAGCACGGTCATGTGTATGCCGCGTTTCTTCAGAGGCTCAATGAATCGCTTGCGTGTCTCTCGCAAGGTGGCAAAGTTCACAAACTTGCGGCGATCCATCAGGTCACCCAAATGAATGATGTGGGTTATACCCTCTTTGTCTAAGTACGGCAGAAACACCTCGTCCACGAATCGGAAGAAGTGGTGTAAGAATATGGGACTATCGTTCCGTGCCCCGAAGTGGGTATCACAGAGTAGGGCTATCTTCATTGCGTAAGTATACTTTCAAGCAAGGAAGTTGTCAAGGCGATTTTTGCCCTTATTTACCTTTGCTTTTTTTACTGCCTTCTTCTTCTTGGGCTTGATCTTCTTCTCAAATTCAATCATTTCTTCTTCGCTCATTTCAAGAACATCGGCAAAGGGATTATTTTCAGGCTCAAACTTGTCTTTTAGCCAGTTACGGAACTTGCCTGTGGGGTCTACCTGCTCAAACTGCTTCATCTTGATGTACAACTGCTTCTTCTCCTTCTGTATGCGACGGAGGAAAGCATAGAAGATTATCTGCGTGAAGAATGCGAAAGGGTTCTTTGATTTCTTGGGGTCGAAGTTAGTTGAGTACATGATGCAGTTTTCAATAGCATCACCTATCATCTCTTCCTTGAACGGGTAGTTTGCAAAGTTAGGCTTCTTGGCTAGATTCAGGGCTATGTCCATGAAGCATTGCCCTATGTAATCATTAACGCCGGGTCTTGGTAAATTTTCTCGTTCTGCCTTTCTAGCGGCCTTTCTGTGGTCTACTATCTCTTTTAGAAATCTTTTGTTGTCTATGTAGTGTTCATTTTTTGCCATTTTGTAGATTCTTTCTAGATTTTTTGGGTGGTGTCTCTTCGGGGAGCATAAATACCGGTGTCTGGTTTCAATAAAGAATTAGATTATCAGATACCGGTAAGATACTTAATCATCTGGTCTGTCTGGTTGATCCAACTCGTCTTCTTCCTCATCATCATCAATATCATCATCGGGGTAGGGGAATCCACCTAACTGGTCAGATCCTTTTGGTCCTTCCTCAAATATCTTGTTGGGATTATACCCTATATCTTGTGGGTTGTCATCATCTTCATCCCCATTTTCCCCGAGATAGTTCTTGGCTATTGAGTCAAAGTCTTGTTGAACTTTCATCAGATCAGTTTGCTCCATCGCATCTAAGTAGTCAAGAATCAATTCTTCTTCGGGATTGCATATAAGCATAATCACATCGTCAGTAATAGCGAAGAAGTGATCTTTACTGTATTCCATCCAATCTTTCAAATACAGACTCATACTCTTCACCCCTGTTTTACCCATGATAGGAATAGATGCTATTTGAAATGGTCTTTCCAAAGTCACTTTACCTGTCAGTTGGTTATAAGCAAATCCGGCAATGACTGTCTCGCCGTTCTTTAGCCTTACAATTCGTATGTCTGCTCTGTTCACTTGGTAACCTCCTTAACAGGTAGTCTAATCATACGGAAGGGAAACCCTTCTTCTGAATATATTTTGACTCTCTCAACAAAGTGCTTGAGAGTGTGGTTCTTACGACTTTTCCACCTCAAATCATCTGCAATATCGTAGAGTTTTGCTTTGTCCTTTTTGTCACTCTTACGCAACTGTCTTCCGATTGACTGTAGTACTCGGATTCTGCTCTTTGATGGACTAGCAAAGATGATGTTCTTTAGACTACGGATATTTATGCCTGTTGAGAAGGTTCCATATGAGGCTACTATGATGGCGTTCTCTTCTCCTTCTGTAATCTGACGAACACTTTCACGGTAATCTGCTTCGGTCTCTCCATGCACAAAGAACACATGCCTATCCTTGGCTCTGCTTGCTATCATTTCATAGAGTGGTTTACCATGCTTCTCTACAAACTGAAACAGAACAAGGGTATTGCCCTTGGTTTGTAAAGCCAACTGTGTGATGAATTCATTACGCCTACCGTTGTTTACTAGGTAGTCCATCTCATCAGGATAAGGGAAGTCCTTAACCATCTTGCATATCTCTTGTGGATAGTTCAGAACGATGCAATCAATAGACAAAGTTGACAGTAGGTTCTTGTCAATCAAATCCTTGGTTGTTGTGACCTTGGTTGTTGCTCCAAACAAACCCTCAATAGCCAACTTGTTTGTCTTTGTTCCGTCTAATGTTCCTGTCAAAGCAATACGGTAAGGGCACTTTGTCAACTTGGTCATGATGGAGGTTAGTGATTGAGCCTTGAACAAGTGAGCCTCGTCCCCTATCACAACTTCAAATTGGTCAAAGTATGACTTGGGCAATTCGTAGATAGACTGCCATGTTGATATGACGATTTGTCTGCTATCCATCTTTTGTTGACCACCAAAGATGGCATGACAGTTTTTCTCCGAATCCCAATCGCTTCCTGATGCATAATCAGCAAAGTCCGACTTCATCTGCGATACAAGAGAGATGGTTGGAACAACGATCAGTATCTTCCGATCAGGAGGAATGATGTCTTGATACCACCGAATCAAAGAGTAGATGATGAGAGACTTGCCACTAGCAGTAGGAGATAGGAGTAATGCTCTCTCGCGGTTTATAGCCGTGTGTATAGCCTGCAATTGGTGTTCATGCGGCACTAAATCTTTCCCCCCTGCCTTTGGGGCTAAAGACGAAAGATACTCCTTGATCTTATCCATAGTGACTTCGGGAGGCTTCTCTGTGAAGTCCTTATCTAACTGGATTTCGTAGTTATGCTCCTTGGCAAACTCGGCTAGGTAATCCAATAGCCCAATGTATAACAAGCCGTTGAACGGTGTGAACAAGCGTATCTTTCCATCCCAATATTTGTTCTTGTAAGCGGGGGTAAACTTGGCGTTAGGAACTTCAAAGGTGAAGTATTCCTGTATCTCTCTAGCCACACCCGGCTCGGTCATGATACGAGCATGGACAGTATTTACCCATGATACAGAAATCACACTCATCACCCATATTTAGGGTGACTGGTGGAGGTGTTATACAACGCCTTGTGTGAACTTACGCCACTCTATGGCGTTACGAATAGTCCAATGCCTCTGTGCAATGCCCTTGAGTATGGACTCCAAGTACTCCACCTTCTCCTTCTGTAGAGCAAGACGAGCCTCTAGTTCATTTAGATCAGCATCAGCATCCATGTACAGGTCTAAATCTTGACGCATGATGCGAGTCTGAAATGGTTCCCATCCGAGTTGAGCAAGACGCTCATGGTCTAACTTACCGGTGAACCACTCCCATTTGGTCTTGCGTAGTTCCTTGAGTGAGGTTGTCATCTTGTGAAGGATAAGCCTTTCATCGTGGAACACATTGAGATACTTGTTGTGCAACTGCGGAATACGAGCGGACTCATCGCCCAACTCGGTCTTGTCTATGACAATATCTTTTTCTACCATCTCTCGCAGTTTGTCTAGATTCATAACGATAGATTATACCACAAACTACAGTAAAGTCAAAGGTTTTCTACCTTGTAGTCATTGACTGCGAACTTGGCTGTTGCTACCAAGGGCTTGTTTTCTGTGTCCGAATAATTGAAATCAAATCCCGATAACTCTGTGGGGAATATGCCAAAGAAATTTACTTTTCTGTACGGGTTTTTCTTGTTCGTTAGATATATCAAAGAGGCTTCATGCCACACTTCAAGCAAAGGTTTTACTTCGGAGAAATCTGTGTATGCGGTTCCTTCACGCATCCACTTGATGACCTCAAAGTAGTTACTGAAGTCTTCGTTCACCAAGAAGTTTATAGTCAGGGTTCCTATTCTTGCTGTGGCAGCAGGTATCTTGACCTTTGGACCGAGCATGAATTCGGTTTCAATAGGTTCTCCACCCATGTCATTAATACCAACACTCTGAATGAAGTACGAGAAGTTAGGTAACTTCTGTATGTGAAACTCAAAGTTCTGAGGTACAGACAGATTGGTGTTCTTGGGTCTTCCTTGAAGCCCACCGTATGGTCTATCGGGTATGCCGTATGGTTTATCGTCACTCATACTAGAGACTCTATGGTGTAGTAGGTGAATTGCATTGTACAAGTGGCAATCAAAGAGTTTGCCTCCGGATCAGCACTATTGAAGGTTACTCCCGATAGATTTGATGGGAATAGCCCACGGAAATGAAATCTAGCCATAGGGTTTTTCTTGTTAGATAGGATCACTAATTGTCCTTCTTCGCTCATGAAATTGCGATAGTTGGCTAGACCATTGAAATCACGAAATGCTGTCATGGTTCTAAACCAAGTCATGAGTTCATCGTAGTTACTCATGTCCTCGTTAATGAGATAGGTGAACACCAAATCTCCGTGAGTAACCTCTGAACTAGGAGTCTTAACAGGCAATCCTCTACCCGTCTTTATTGATATGGATGGACAACTCATGCCGGGTATGGTTACTGATGTGCAGAAATATACAGAGTTTGGAACCTTGGGCAATACAAACACAAAGTTTGTTTGAGCCGTTAGGTTCGTATTGGGAGGCTGTCTCTGTAGCGACCCGTAGTTTACAAATGAGGGTAGCCCGTAGTCTTTGTCTGCCATAAGAGTATTTAGAAAAGAACAACGCCCCCTTTCGGAGGCGTTGTCCCATGTTTTTGGTTGTTCCTAATCTGACGAATCAGAAGAGGTTTGTTACCTTGACGATACGGTAGTACATATTACGACGGATCGTGTCATCAAGAGTACTTGTTACAGCACCGTTTGAATTCAAGACGAATGGGTTGTGAATGATTCCATAACGAGTCTTGAATCCGATCTTCGGCTGGAATGAGTTCTCACCAACTGCACGAACCATCTGTAGAGGTACATATGGGCAGTAGAAGAGACCTGCATCGTATGGGCTTGAACCCTTATAGCCGACGCAGAAGAACTCATGTGCTGCTGTCTGTGAAGCGTATGGGTCAATGTACACACGGAGGCGGCCGTTTAGAACGCCTGCGAATGTATTGCCTGTATCGTCCACATTGAGGTTGGTTGACAATGCAGGAGCATAGTCAAGAACGCCTGCCATGCTTAGAGCACTTGCAACATCTGCCGAGCAGATGATGAAGTTACCCTTGCCACGACGGGTTTCCTTGGCGATTGCATTGCACTCACGCTCAATTTGGAAGAGCAAGCCCTTGAACTTCTCAACTGACCAACGACCGTTGGAGTCAACATTCAAGTCAAACACGCCTTGGGTTTGAGTTAGACCGCTGCGAGCACCCAACTTGGCTGACACATAGATGCGACGAACGACTTCGCGGTTGATTTCAGCAAGAATTTCGCTTGACAAAATGTTGGCAAGTTCTGTCTCTGCATCAAGACCGTGAATAGCCTTCAAGTCTTGAGCAAGTTCCATTGTGTACTCAGCCTTCAATGCACGGGTCTGAGCACTTACGGTTGCCTTCTCAATACTGAATGCCATCTGTGCAAATTGGTCACCAGCAAATTGCGATCCGTTTGGATAACCAAGGGCTTCGCCGGTGTTGGTTGCCATTGCTGTTCCGATGAACGGATCTGACTGACCTTGACCAAAGTCACCTGCGGTTCCTGAACCCAATGTACCGTTATAGAACGGATCGGTATCGGTTGCAGTTACGCCACCAAAGTTTGCTGTCTGACCGAATCCTACGCCAGTTAGACCGGTAGCCTTATTTCCTGAGAAGCGGCTGTTTGCTTCTTGGAAGAGTGCTTCGTTACCAAACTGGTTGTTGTAACGGCTGCGTAGAGCAAAGATAAGTCCTGTTGGACCACTCATTGGCTGAACGCCGCAGACATCGTATGCCATTAGGTTTGGCATTGAACGACGAACGAGCGAGATGAGGATCGGATCCCAACGAGCCATGTTGGCTGGTGAGGCTAGACCGCCATCGTTGCCTGAAATGTTGGCAGGACCGTCTTCGCGGAGGTACTGCTGCTGATTCTCTAGAAGAATCGTTGTTACCGCTTTACGGTATGGATCAGAGATTTCAGGAAGTTCCGGATGCTCTAGCACCGGCTTCCACTTACTCTGAAGTGCTTCAGAAATTGTTAGTTCCATGTGAAATTTCTCCTGTTGGAAGTTATAACTTTGTTAGTAGTATCAGTTCTTGCTGTTTGTTTTAGCAGGAGCCTTCGCACGGCTCAAGCGTGACAACATGTTTGAATATGCTTCCATCGACTCGGTGAGGGTTTCCTCTGTGTCGGTGGGTGCATTTTCGGCTGCGTCCATATCATCTTCAATCTTGTTTTCAACAAGGGTGACCTTGCCTGAACCGCCGAAGTATGATTCACGGATTACTTGTAGTTTGGTCTTGAATTCGTCATTGCTGTCAAATCCAACACCTTCTGCCAACTTAACGAAGCGATCCTTATCGGTATCAGCCAAGCCCTCTGTCATTTTGGTGACGAGTGTCTTGCGCTCCAATGAAGCGACCTGTTCCTTAAGTTCAATGCTCTTGTTGACTTGCTCGTTGAGATCATTGGTCAACTCTTCAATCTTGCCAGCCATCTCGTCTACCAAGTCAACCTTGCCCTGTGGTACTTCGATGTTGTGCTGCAAGAAAAGATTACGGAGACCTTCCATGAACTCTTCTGCGATCTCGGTGCGAAGACCCTTCTCAACAGCGAGTTTGTTCTCGGTCATCCACTCTTCAACAACATATGAAAGATATGAATCAAGTTGCTGAGTCATATCAGACTTGATGCCTTCGACTTGTTCAAGTAGACGGCTCTCATACTCTTCCTTGAGTTCTGTTTCAATAGCCTCAACACGCTCGTTGATTGCGGTCTCAAAGATTGTTGATGCCTTTGTCTTGAAGTCCTCGCTGAGTTCTTCGCCGCTGAACATGGCATCCATATGAACCTTTACAGATTCAGTCTTGCCTGAACGCTTGGCATCTACATTCTTCATTTGCTTCTCACCTGAAGCAGTTGAGTCTGTGGCAACAGGCTCAGGTACTACTGCACCGCCGCCTACTGACTTGTATAGACCCTTGTACTTGGGTGACTCCTTTGATGGCTTGACCTTTGAAGGAGCAGGATCGGCCTTCTTACGGGCTGATGCTACAGAGGCGTTCAACTTTTCGGCTGATGTTGCTTCTTCGATAGCCTCATCCGAATCTAGTTCCTCTACTTCGTCCTCTTCAACAACTTCTTCAGTTGTCTCTTCGGTCTCTTCGATAACTTCCTCGTTGTCGAGGATTTCTTCTACTTCTTCGTTGTTGATTGAGTCCATGAACTCGCTCCTTGTATGTTCCTAAAAAGGTTTCAAAACTTATTTAGTGTTATCAGATATTTCGTAGGAAACGCTCAAACGCCTTGATTTTCGCTTCCTCTAGTTTGCGGGATGAGGCTTTCAAAATGCTCTTTTTAATTTCCTCAACATCCCGTTCTACCAATCTGCCGCTTTCGTAGACCCATTCCTTACCTTCCATGATGCCTCTTACGAAGGCTTCAGGAGCCGAAGGATCGGCTACAATATCTGCTGCTGTGGCTAGTTGGAAGTCATCCTTGACATAGTTGACTCCATTCTTCTCTTCCAAAGAACCAATACCACGGCTTGAAACTCCTAGTTTTGCTCCCTCGTCAATTAGATTCTTTACAATTTTGCCGTAGGGAGTATCCATGATCTTGGCTCTGCCGATAAAGTTCTTCTTATCGGAATAGAGATCGGTAATCATGTGTGAGACACGCTCTAGGTTGATGGTTGGTCCTTCTGGGTGACCCAACTCACCGAACGCTCTCTTTTGTTTTACGAAACTGTTATTGTATTCCTTTACCTTCTTGTCCATCATCTCAAAGGTATACACACGACCGTTGCGATTCTTTTGATCGCACATGAGGAAGATACCTTCGATGAAGTAGTTCTTCTTGCCGGGTTCGTTTTCTTCTGTGAGTACTTGAATTTCTTCGTTGATGTCGCAAAATAGTTTCATTGGCTTCTCCTATGGTTAGACATTACGAGTCACAAATTCAAGCATCACGGTTGCATTCTTTGCTGCTGCACCTGCAAGATTGTTTTGAATTGCAAAGAGACCTGTTGCACCTGCCGCAAGATTTGGTATGGTCATTCTTTCTAGATTGAGGTCACCTGCTCCACCCGCAGGAATGTTGTATGCGGTAAACCCTGTTGCTCCAAGGAACACCAAGTCTACTGTTCCTGTTACTCCACCAGTTCCCCACACTATTCTTGAGATAGCAGCGGAGTTGTAGGTCAATCCTGTGGTTGTATATTCCCCCCAAGCGGTGGGACCAAAAATCGTTGGATCCATTCCAAATGTAGCACCACCACCTGCTGTGTCCGCATTAAAGTGAACTACAACTCGGTTTTTTGATCTTACTAGGTATTCTAATCTGCTTCCCATTGATGTTTGTACTCCGTCTGGTTGATCTGTGGTGTGTTCTATTGGTGGGGGGTCTTCGGTCGGCGGCGGCTCATTACCCATATTACCCTTCCATATTTAGGATTGAATTTTTACCATTTTCTTTGCAGAACTTTACTGCACCTTCAAATGATTCTTTACTTTCGCCTAGCATTATGAGAAAAGCCTTTTGGCTAGTCTCATTCAAAGCATCATGAATAGTGATTGCAGATTCCGCAATTTCTGGTGTGATGCGAATGAGCGTGTTGTCTGCTAAACGCAGGTTTGCTCCCTTGTTTTCTTGAGACACCTTTCGCAACACATCAACCATAACTTTTGTATCAAAGCCTTCGGTCATGTCTTTGTATAGAGACTTTGCTACCTTGATGTTGTCTGCTTTTGCTGAACTAACTTTTACCTGATAGCCATTAGCAGACTGAACAATCTGTGAAGTCACATCCAAATGAATGTCCTTGAGAGCCGAAGAATACTTCTTGGCTCTTGCTTCTTTACCAAAGTTGGCTAGAAACTGCGGCATTTATCCCTTCCAATTGCTCTTCACATAATCAAAGAACTTCTTCTTCTCTGCATCACTCTTGAAGTCTGATGGTGAACTTACATTGTGCTTCTTGAGTGCCTTGTCGAAGAATGCTCTATACTTCTTTTGCTTTGGAGATAGTTCTTCTTCCTTGATCTGATATTTGCCACTCTTCATGTTGACGGCAGCAATCATTTCTCTTGTTGACATAGGAGCCTCAACTTCTTCAGCCGTGGTGTTCTTCTGTCCAACTATCTTTTCAGCAACTTGAGCGGGCTTGTTCTTGATTTCGATTGGCTCTGGGATCATTGCACCCTTTCCTGAACCATCGTTATAAAGACCTGCAAACTTTGAAGGAGATTCTGCAATCTTCTTTGATCCTTCTCGTAGTTTGCGAGCCTGCTCCAAGCGAGCCATTGTATGCTTTACCATCTTTGTTCTGCCGTCAAGATCAACCTTCTCGCTAATCGTTTCGCCTTCTAGTTCAGCCTGCTCCTTGGCAAGGTCAGAATCCATACCATCAATGTATGACTTTGCACCTCTCAAAGCGGCTTCAGGACCAGCAAAGAATTCCCAACGCTTGTTGTCAACATATACACGCACAGGCTTTGATAGCCCAAGACCGACTTGCTTCAGAAGAACTTTGTGACCTTTGTAGTCGGTCTCCTTCATGTAGAACTCTTTCTCAAAGTTGGGGTCTAGAGAAATGTCATCGTCCTTGGCTGTTGCCTTACCTGCTTCAGCGGCCTTGAGTCCGAATGCCGACTCTAGTTCGCTTTGCAGGTCTGCGTCTAAAGGGTCGGGGACTTCTCCTGCACCAAAATTTGATCTTTCGCTGCCGGGAATTCCTGCCTTTGCACCTGTTGCAGGAGCAGAAGGAGCAAGAACATTAGCCTCACTCACTTCGGCTTCTTCGTTCCATGCTTCTTTCTTGCCTTCTTTGCTGTCAATGTACTTGAGGGCATCTTTTCTGCTGTTGAATTTCTTTACTGGTGGAGAGAACTTTTGACCACCCATGTGACGAACTACTGCAAACTTGCCATCCTTGGTTTGGCTAATTAGCATTTCGCCCTTGGCTTCTTCAATAGTCTCTTCGTTAGTCTCAACCGGTTCGCTAACTTCTTCGTTTGCTGCAACCGAGCCACTAGCAACAGACTCCTTGCGGGTGCTGATTGCTGCATGTAGTCTTGATGCCAATTCTGTATGAATTGCGTCTTTGAAGTCTACTGCGTTCTTTGTTAGTACTGTATCTACTGCCTTCTTGAGATTTTCCATTTTTGTCTCCGTTACTGTAGACCGAATGCTGTGTTATCCGGTGCATACATGCCCTTGTTGCGTTCAACCGTGATTTGCTTATCCATTTCCTTGATCTGACCTTCGCTCATACCCAAGACTTGAGTCCTAACCCAATAGTGGGAATAGTACTTACCTATGTATTTTTCTACTTGATTTAGTTCTTCATACATGCCCTTGCGTAGTTCTTGATTCTTGAGTTCTACGAAGTGACTATCCTTCAAATAGTCAAAGAAAAGGCATTCTTTGATATGCGCCCAATCATCAGGCTTTATGACATTCTTCATCAAGAGTTGCTTCTTGAGGAGGTCATAGAACAACTCACTAAACTTGTTACGAAGCCTTACAACGAATTTGTTAAACTTCAACTCGTCACGGCTGATTTCTGCCGCTCTACCTAGTTGGAAGCCCTTATCTTGCTCCAAACGCGATACAGGGACATTTAGAGCCTTATACAACTTCTTCTGGAAGTAGACCACATCGGTCAATTCGCCAAGGTTCTGTGCTCCGCTGAGTGTGCTGATTTCAGTACCCTTGCTGCCTTCACGACGGGGTAGCCAATAGTCTTCCAACATACTCATGAACTTGCGGTCATCTCTGATCTCGCCCGTGTTGGCATCATAGACCAACTTGTTACGGTAGCGGTTCATGATGTCCTTCACATACTGTTCTGCCTTGGTCTTTGGTAGTGAACCGACATCTATGTAAAAGATTCGGCGTTCGGGCGCACGGGAGATACGGTAGATGACCACAGCATCTTCCATCATGCGAAGTTGGTTTAGTGGCTTGATAGCCTTGTGTAAGAAGCCTACGGTTCTGCGGTAGCGGCTGTCAAACAGACCCGATGAGCAGAAAGCGATAGCATCCTCACTAATCTTGATGCCCGTAGAGTTTCCTGCGGCACGGGGATTATCCTTGTTGTACACATAGAAGTCCCGATAGCCTGTGATGATTTTAGTGCCGTCTTTACGGGTCTCTTTTTGGAATTCACGAATCTTCTGAATGTTTAGAGGGTCAACGAAACGAAGTTCCAAAATACCTTTATCTTGCTTATCTTCGTCTGCTATAAGGTGGAAATAAATCTTGCCGTCAACATACCACCTACGGAAGATTTCATATCCCTTAGTCTCAAACTGCATAAGACGAAGAACATTCTTGAACTCTTCTTGAATCTTGTCTTTGACACTCTCTGATACATTCAAATCGCTTGTGAAGAATATTTTCACAGGGGAACGCTTACCCTCACAGACAACAGATTCGTTGATGATGTCATCAATAGCAGTTTCCGCGATTGGGTCCATAGACATTTCGCGGTACTTTGCTATTAGTTCATAATCGTTGCGTATAGAGCCGTCGAGATCAACATACTGACCATAGAAGCCGCCTGCTTCGACTGGAATAGCACCATCGTCCGTAGTTGGAATTACGAACGACTTTAGTGCTTTGAAGTCTTGCTTCTGCTTCTTCGACCGCTCAATTTTTAAGCCGAAGAGTTCCATTATGTAAACTCCTTTTTGAAAAGGTCACTATCAGGTGGTGATGTCAACAAGTTCGTGGTACTGGTATGACATCAATACGCCGAATTCAGAAATTGCTGTCTTGGAATCGAAGTTGAGTTCGTATCCCTGAACATCCTTTGGCCAACAACCCACCATCTTGTAGGTGGCGATTGGGTTGCCTTCACGGGTCAAAGGCTGAACATACCAATCCGCAAGGTATGAGTTGAGGTTGTTTGGACCAACATTACCTTGATACGAATTGATGAGGTTTGACCAAGATTCAAATGCCTTACGGAGCGAGTATGATCCGTCGTTATAGCACTTGAGATTCCAATCAGCAAACTCTCTATCTCCACCATACTTCAACTTTCTGCCCATGTAGTTAACTTCTACTTGACCCAAAGTTGAGGCAGGAATGCCCGCTGAACGGCAAAGGAATGATACCTGTGCGCCGGGGTTACCTAGACCGATTGCAGCAGCCACATTTGTAATGGCTCCTGATACTGCGCCACCAAAGAGTGCTCCTGCTACGCTAGAAGCAGCATTGATAGCAGCCGTGCCTGCTCCGGGGAATACACCCGAAACGAGATAGAGATTGTCTCTCGCACCACCGTTGATTAGATTCGCTCTGAAAGCGTCGATGCTGAACTGACTGTATGCCATTTGTTCTCCTATGCCTATTTATGCGGAAACCTGCTATCAGGCTCCTACTTCTTCGAACGAAACGCCTGTCTTGGTAGCAACGAAGTTCAACTGGATGTAGTTGATGCTTCGGTTTGGCTTCACATAGATGTCGGCAACAAACTGGTTGCTGTCGATAACTTGTGGTGTGTTGTTCTTCTCATCGCATACAACCTTGAAATCAACGATACCACGGCGAGCCTGAACATCACGGAGGAAGGGTTCTACTAGACCCTTGAACTGTGCTCTTGTGAATGCGTCATTGAATTCAAAGAGACTGTACTTAGCAGCCTTGGCAATTGCCTTCTCAAGAACGATGAAGAGGCGGCGAACATTGATACGGTCGAATGCCGATGGCCTTGTTTGAGCCGTCTTATCACCGAAGAGGATTGTGCCTTCACCAGAGAAGGTTACGATTGGGTTGATGCCGTATCCGTAAATCTCATCTCTTTCAGCCTTGGTTGGATTGAATGCGACCTTGATTGTATTACGAACCTGACCACGGTTGAAACCTGCGGGGGAGTACCAAGGATCATTTGTATTATCTGTTCTTACACATAGACCTGCGGTGTCTCCGTTCATTGGAACCCAACGGTTTACATCGTTGAATGGGTCATACATGAACTTGTATCCGCTGTCGATGAATGCGTAGTTGTTATTACCAATCGCATCACGAAGATTCTTGCAGTTTGTGATCTTGGTAGTTGAAGCATCGGATGGATTCTTGTTTGGGGTTGACACAAACGCAACGCAATCCATACGAGACTTTGCCAAGTCAGTTAGTTTTTGTGCATTGTTTCCTGTCAAAGGACCGCCCAAGAGTAGAGCAACATCAATATGATCTGCATCCTTGAACATTTCATAACCACTACCTGTGGTTCCCAAGATGCTTGCTACTCCGCTGAATTCTCCCGCACCGTTTGAATAGGAAGCAGTTGCGGTTCCCCATGCTGAGGTATCTCCATTTACTGCGATTGTGCCGTTTGCCGTATAACTTGATGTTAAGTTATCTACCCCAGTTACACCCAAGCATGAGATATAGCGAGAATCGCTGTTGATCTTGCTCTTGAAGTAAGATGGAGTTCCGTCTGGATTTACTGCTCCCGCAAGTGTTGAAACCGATTCATATCTTTCTAGAACCGTTCCTGTTGCTCCACTCAACAATCCATCTTCGTCAATAACAACCAAGTGGAAAGCATCCTGTGTTGTTAGACCAGAACGGAAAGCATAATCTGACTGTGTTGGTTTGCTACTGAAGAAAGTCTTATACGCCCAACCATTGAAGTTGTTGGATTGGGCAGCGGCAGATAGACCACCACACATTTCGACTCTTAGTGAATTGCCCAACGAACCCGGATAGCGAGCAACGATTACTCCTGTGCTTGCTGTTGGGGTTCCGCTCTGTGCCTCTTCAACATTTCTAATGAGGGTTCCGGCCAAAGTTCCTGCTGTTGAGTTCTTTGCAGTATCCTTGTCTACATGACGAACGACCTTTAGGTTGTTGCCATAGCCAAGGAAGTTGTATGCGGTGAACCACCACTCGTAGTTTGCATCAGAGGGCATTCCGTAAAGAGCACCCAATTCCTGAACACTACTGATGAGTACGGGTTGATCTACTGGACCCCATTCAAACAATCCTGCCATACCTGCTGATGTTGTAGCAACAGAGGGAACGATTGTTGTGAGGTCTTTTTCTGAAACATTTACGCCGGGGCTGATTTGAAATGCCATCTATCTATCTCCTTGAAGGATGCTTGATGATTCAGACGATATTTAGGAAATGGTCTATTTCCGGTCAAAGACCATATGGGCCTTTGTACTGTCTTGTGTCTATGTCGGAAAACCATCCATTATCATTTAGGTTTCTTTTTTGTTGGGGTTCTCTTGCCAACTCCGCAGAGCCGTCATCGTCAATTTCAGTACTCAAGAAACCAAACGGCATTAGGTCTTCTTCCAACTTTTTAAGTTTGTCTTCCATCAGTTTCTTACGAATGTCGGCATTTACCAAGTCTCTAAAGTAGGGCTGTGTGGTTAGCCAAGCAAACAGAACAAGGGTAGCCACCAGATCGTCGTTATAGCCCTCTGAAGCCTCGTAGGACGATTTGCTAGAAATAAAGGTAGACAACTCGGATACGATGTCAAAATCGTTCACAAGCAGTTTATCGCCCTCTATCATCTCTTTAAGAACTAGGCATCCCGTCTTTTTGACCTGTGCAGACATTTTCACACCATACTGAACCCTACCCGAACCGAATGTACCTGCCTTCTGACCCTTCTTGCCCTTGATGCTGATGCTTATGATGTTTTCGTACTCCAATTCATCATGGATAATGTCTGCCACTTGTTGCCCAGTATCGTTGATTTCAACAATTACCTGTGCCTCGTTATAGCGATTGGCTACAGATACAATGAGGTTAGGTAAGAGCATAACAGGCATGGTGTTATTTCTAAACTTGCCTACGACCTTGTAGGGCATGTTGGTTACATCTATGATTGTGAAGGCGTGGTAATCTAGACCTACCGCCCTACAGGTATCCACAGACATAGCATAGATGTGACCTTCTTTTGGCTCTTCGTAGAGTTCCAATCCGTCCTTGGTTTGTATTTTCGGATTCTCATAAGTGAGGGTAGAGATTTTAGTGGTCTTGATGAGGGTGTCTTCTGATCCCAAGAATTCACACTCATACTCGGCTAGCCAAAGGCGTTCTGAACCCAAAGCCTTCTTCGTGGTCTCTTTCCAAGCATCATCTCTGCCGGGGACTTCCCACCAATGCACTTCAATGGCCTTGTAGGGGTTTCTACCTGCGATGGCATCCTTCCAAAGTTTGTAGTACATGTTCATACCCTTGGGGGTAGAAACAATGACCACCTTGGAGGTTTGACCTGATGAAATGGTTGGGTATACCGATGCGAAGAACTCGTCGGCTATGTTGTTGGGGACGAATGCGAACTCGTCAAGAACGATGTAGTTGAACGAGTCACCACGGACAGCAGAAGCAGAGGTTGCTGATGCTATAATCTTTGAGCCATTCTCAAACTTGATGCTCGTCTTGTTCCATTCAACCACACCCTGCTTGAGCCACAGAGGTAGACGCTCATATGCCAACTTGATACGGTCAAGAATTTCAGTAGCCGTTTTCTGCTTGTTGGCTAGGATGGCAACCTTGTAGTCACCATTGAACTGTGTCATGTGCAAAACATCAGCAGTTACACAAGATGTCTTTCCTGTCTGACGAGGGAACTTGCAGATATTGAAGCGGTTCTCTCTTACTGTTTTTAGGAACCTCTTTTGGAAGTCATACAGGTCAAATAGAATCGGACCTCGGTCAAGGCTTCTGATGTAGAAGTACTTGGTTGTAAAATGAATCAGATCTTCAGATGCCTTGACATACTCCTCCATTTGCTCGGGGGAGTATTCAATCTTTACACCCGGACCCTTTAGTAGAGGGTTACCAAGATAGGCTATACCTTGCTTACTCGGCATCTATAATATCCTCGGGCTTGACCGCCTTCTCCAACTCCTTTCGTGCCTTTAGGAATTTGGAGAGTTCTGTTGTATTGCCCACGAAGATGCTGTTGTTGGTCACATTGGTTTGCTTGACCGCATCTTCCTTCTTGATTTCCTTCAACTGCTTGTGGAGATGCATCAGTTTGTTGTTAGCCTCTAGTGTGGCTTGAATCAACTGAGCAGCAACCTCATACGCACGGGCGTTCTGTGTTTCCTCGGCTACCTGCAAGATGCCCTGAATAGCACTCTCCGACTGGACAATAACTCTCTTGAGATTATCACGAACCTCTGAGTAGTCTTTGTCGTGATCTTTGACAGATTGCGGTGGCTTTACGGGGATAGGTACTAGCATAGTAGGCTCGGGTGTACTACGCATTGCGGGTCCACCCAATAGCACCTTGTCTAGGTTGTTGTCAACCCGTGATTCATGTCCAGTCATAACAAACTCCTTAAGCGTTTTCTATTATCTGTGTCTGTGCTGTCGGTCCTGCGGGAACATATGAACCTGCTGTAATTCCTGTGTTTGGATATACATTTATAGTTGCAGCAGTAAGACCGCCCTTGAGGGAATCTCGGAGACCAACTTGAGTGTCCAAGATGACTCCCTGCTCGCGGATTGGTCCATACAAGTAAACCCGTGCGGTGAAGGAGAGGGTCATATAGGTCAACTTGCGTAGATCGTAGTTGCCATACGAACCGTCATCTCCTTCACCGATAGTACATGATTTGAACACGATAGGTATGTTTACCTTCGGATCCATGTCATTCATTTTGATTGTGATTGTGTATTCTGGTTGGAAGTAAGGAAGTATCTGCTCTACAATTTGCAGAGCATCTTCGGTGTTCTTGGTCATTATTCCCAAAGACAAGTCCAAGTTATACGGCACACGCTCATAACGAGTTTTTAGTGTGCTCGCATCTTTGTACAGGAGAGTCCTGTTCATTGTGTTGAGTTTACGATTCGGGTCATATGTTAGTGACTGAATCTCAAACGATAGACGAGGAATATAGTTCTCAATCTTTACTTTAGCCGCATCAAAATCTGTTCCTATGCGAGCGAGCCTGCGTATGAACTTCTGCTGTGGTCCGTAAGAGATAGGAACCTTGATACGCTCTACCTCATCTCCCGCGTCATCCAAACGAGAAATGTAGATGTTGTTGAAAAGAGAGCCAAAAGCCACAACAACTTTACGAATAGTTTGATGATAGAAGTGTTCCAACATTAGGTTGGGTCTCCAAACGGATGGCTTTCGGTAAAGTCAAGGAAGGTATTCGCTTCGTCCTGAATGCCCTTGTTGTTTTCATCAATAAGGACTCCAAACTTATCGCCAATACCTATGACAGTTGAGTATAGACTATTATCACTCTTTGTTACATATAGGCTCTGTCCAGTTATACCCGTGATGCCCCAACTACCAACGATATCAGTAAGTATAAGAATTCCCGGGTTTTCTTGGTCATAGGATAGAACGGTTGCTGTTGCATCTGCTTCTGCCACAGATCCCGTTGCGGAACCATTTGCAAATTGGTATACGATATCGCCCTTTCTAAGATTATTTGCTCCATTTATTGCTCCTAGCGTGAGGTTGATGCTATAGGCATTCTGTTCTTCTACCACATCTATCTCGGGAATACCAGTATCCATCTTCTCCTCGCTGTATTGGAACAGTTCACATGTCAATTGGAAAGTTAGTCTCTTGCCAAGTTGATAGAAAGGATTCTCATGTTCTACAAACTTGATTTCAAACAGACCGTTATTTAGAGGCAAGAAGAGTAAATCTCCTTCCATCGGTCTATCCATACCAGTCTCTCTCTTGAATCTTTTTCTAGAAACAGTAAATTTCACGCTGTCCCTAATCTCAAAACCAAATTTGGTGAACATATCTCCACCCTCAAATGCTGTGGTTGTATCCATATACATTTCAATCATCTTGAAGGTTGAGAACCTTGAGTAAGGTGCTTCGCCAAAGAAGTCATCTTTGCGAATCATCTCTCTCGGTAAGTAAAACATTTCCATACCATGAATCTTTATAGCCTCAATAGTGAGGTCTTCGATGAGATTCTGCTCAGGTAGATTCTTGAACTTATTGAAGTATGGGTTGAGTGCCACGGGTTATCCCATCATGAAATCTGTTGGCAACTCGTACTTGGCTATTAGGTCTTTTTCTATGTTGTCCATTTCTGTAGTAGCCTCGGACAAAATCTTTTCGCCGTTGAATGTAATATCACCCGGCAGTTTGATACCGTTATACTTGCTCAGATTGACTCCCCATTGTTTCTTTATTAGAGCGGTCACATAACGCTTGAGCATTCTGTCTTCATATATTTCAGTATGAACTCTGGGGTCTAGAATTCGATAGGCTTCGATGATAAAATATTGCCCCGGTTGAACAAACTTCCAATCCATATCAATACGGAGTTTGTTGTTTACACGACTGAAGTTAACCATCTTTTCGGGAGACAAGTATTGTCTCAATAGAGATAGGTACTGTTGTGTTAAATCGTATTGTACAAGGTCAATGGTTCCGAATGTATACAGGTCGTTCAATGCGTATTGGTAGCGAACATCAAACATACCTACCGACTGTGCAGTAACATGAAAAATTCTTACGACGCTTGTAACTAAATCCTCCAAAAGAATATCTGCCGCAGTTACCCCTTCTTCTTGAGGCTGAATCTTTATTTCAGATTCCTCTGTAAATCCGGGGTTATCTGCCCTGATGCTGATATACCTGTTTTGTATGTCTTGTGGCTGAATTTGATACTTCAGGTAAACTCGCTCTACACCATCAAAGTGATACTCTGAGAAGAAGCGAATAGCATCGTCAACGCGATCCTCTATCTGATCGTCATCAACATTTATCTCAATAACGGGCGAGCCTAAAGCCCGTAGTGCGTAGTCAATTAGTTTCTTCCTCGTCCGTATTGACGGCATCTTGGTTCTCCGTTGGGTATTTAGCCTTAATGGCTTTTCTTAACTTCTGAATCTGATCTATACCGGAGTTCTTCTTGCTCTTCTTCTCTATCAGATTCTCCCACAAAGCAACTATCAAATCTTCAAGGGGTGGGTACTCGGACTTTCTCCTACTACGAGGAGTTTTGGAGTTTTCCACAAGAGTTCTAACTTCCTCATCGGTTGTTTTTGCTTCAGCCTGTAACGCTGCTGAAGCCACAACATAATCCTTATATCTCGACAAATAGCGTTCTCCGCTCTCCCATATCCCATCTATTGAGTATTGTTTGGTGTCTGTAACAATACTTCTTGGACCACCTTTTGTATAACTTAGACTCCTCAAATTTTCTATCTCAGTATATGACGGTTCTAGGGAGCAAAACACAGATCTTGGTATTACAGTTCCGTCTATTACTATATCGCCAAGTTCATTTCGTGCAAAGGTGTTTGCCATGTTAGACCGCCAAATCTTGATTGAAATACGCCTTGCTGTTTTCAGTAACAGAGGTATAGTTGCCCGTGTTACCTGCGTATGACCCTGAGGAGGAATTTGTATAGACTATACCGCCAAGACGGTTTACCATGATGTTATACAGAGAGTCTTTGGCGGCAAATATCACGGACTGCGGATTTGTTTGCCCCCCTTGGGTTAAACCATAGCCATCCATAATAGAATAGTATTGACCTGTTGTTGATGGGAGGATACTCACAACGGAATTGTTTGATGCTATTAGACCTTGCTGCCCACTAGCGGAAAGTAATCGGAAATTAGAATCTGAAACCTCAAGATTTGCTCCGTTTACAATCATTCCTGTTCTGTTGTTTACTATTGTGTTGTGGTTATAGGTTATACCAGCAGGAACTATTTGAATTGTGCTGTTCTTGTTGGCGACAATTCCCGCCGTGTTTTGTGATAGAACAGAACCCATCATAACAACAGAAGCGTTCTCTGCGTAAATTCCAACACCATTTCTTGAGCCTATAAATCCATCAATAACAACCCGACCACCATTACAATAAACAGCGGATCCGTTGATTGGCGTTTGATATACGCCCATACCCTCTTGGATATTTACTCTACCACCATCGCACACTATTGCTTTAGAACTATTTTCTGTGGCTGTTGCGGTTGCGGTATCGTACACTATGATAAAAGGATCGCCCCGACCGTCGTTTCTCTTACCAAGAGTCAAGGTCGCGGAAGAATCTACTATGAACCCCGTAGTGTTGTTTAGGACAACAGAGGTCTTGTATACATTATAGAATCCTAAGTTTGCATCAGTTATTGTTCCATTGAAAACAGAAGCCCCCGATGCGCCATTTGCTATTCTTCCAAGAGCAGTAACTTTTCCTAGTTCCGAATCAACTGTTGTAACTTGGTAAATTCCACACAGAGACATGACTCCACTACTAGTATCTCCTGCTGTTCCCCCCAATAAACCCGAAGATCCCATCAAGAAAGTTTCGGGTGTTAGAGTTAGATAGTCGCCAACGGATATGTTATCTACAGGAGAAAAAATTTCTACAGTAGATGTTAGTCCACTCACAGATACATTTATCTGTAGTGGATCTATTTGAAGATAAGAATTGTCCGAAGCACAGATATGGTAGTTTCCGTTATCGACAAAAATTGGTCTTGATAGTGTATAACTTCCTTGACCCAAAACTATCTCTGATCCCTTTATCTTCTCTATAGATTTTGCCGCAGCAGCAGAACTCATATAAGATACACTACTATAAGTTCCCTCCGAACAAGTGCTTCCGCATGGACTTTTTAGTGATACATTACTTCCCCAACCATACAAAAGCCTTGAGAGGTTTATGGGCTGTGTTCTATTGTGTGAAGCGTGTCTAGATGTTCTTGAATCGTTATACCAATAAGTAAAGGAAGATGGTTCTTCCTCTGTGGAGGAAAGATTCATCGGGAAAACCAAACCCGTTCCAAATGATCCAGAAGGAGAAAGGAATACTGTTTTGTAATCGGCATCTCCCCAAGAATACAAATCAGAAACTCCTGTTGCTCCCGTTGCTCCTCTATCTCCTGTTGCTCCACGATCTCCTTGGAGACCCGTATTTCCCGTTATTGATCTTCCGGGTGAACCCATATTTCCTGTAGGAACCCAAACAATATTATAAAGACGAGGAGATGTAAAGGATAAATTGCCGCCAAGATCTACAGTTGCGGGGAATTGAAATACAGAACCAACCTTGGTTGATGCTTGAGTTACCCCGAGTATTCTTATTGCGTCTAGTGTTACCGCATCTCTTATGTAAATAGTTCCTCTTACAATAGAAGAACTGTAGCCCCATGTTCCAAAGAAATTGGAAAGGTTTGTTACTGTTGTTCCGGTTGGTTGAACTTCATTGATATAGAAGGTTCTGCTTATTGTGTCGTACCAGAAATAACCTTGAGGTACGGTTGTAGATGTTCCATATCGGTAAGACAGAGTTCCCAAAGAAAATCCGGTAGAACCTGTTGGTCCTGTTCTTCCATCTAGTCCCGTGACTCCTGCTGGACCCGGAGTTCCTTGCGGACCAACTTCTACTCCCGGATTTCCTTTATTGGACTTGTATCGTATTAGCCAATTTGTTGACAAATATGGTGGTAGATTTTGGTGAGCCTGTGAACCGCCAGTCAAATCCGAAACCGCCTTGTTTGCCTGATATTGGTTGGTAATTACGCTATTTACTCCGGAAGCGGTAACACCAGATCCTATGGTTTGTTGTTGAGTTCCCGGTGGTGTATATCCGCCCCCAATACTACTTCTGATTGGTATTTGGTGTCTGTGTGATGGTATTTCGCTTAGTGATAGGGTGTGAGTTTCTTCTCCACCCATTTCACCCAAAATATGAGTAGACAATCCTCTTCCCCTACCTGAACCCATAACAGTTCTTCCACGAAGATCGGGGACAAAGAAATAATCAGATGTGTATCCGGACTCTTCTCCCGTCTTAAGAGATTTTAGTGTGATTTCTGTACCTTCCGCAAGATCATTGAACGATGATGCTCCAGATGCCCATCCCGTCATTCCTTTTAGGAATGTAAAGGTAGCATCTGTAGTTGTTCCTGTAGCAGAATAGACTCTCACTACGGCTTCTTTAGAACCCCAAACCATTTTATAGGTTTGATTGTTTATTAGAGAGTGATTCTTTGTACTTCCGGGCTTACCCGCAGAAATCAAATGAGAATCGTCTACCGCACCATCAAATCTAATGTAACCTGTAGATCCTGTAGTTCCGGATAGTACTAGACCAAATATAGAATACTTTTCTCCTATTGCTGTGTACAGATCGTTATATGTGTCGGAACTTGTTGTTCCTTTTGGGAAGGAGTCACCAGCACACAACAAATAATTCCCCGGAACTTTATCGGGGGTTCCTGCAAATGGAACTAGTGTTCCTACAGGGCTGAATATAGAGACTTGCGTATTCCCCAATAAAACAGACGCAGCAGGCAACCCATTAACAACTATGCCCGAATAAGAATCCGTGGCAATCATCATTGGTTGAACAACGGTTGAAGTTGAGGGAACTCCTGTTGTCAGACCACCGCTCAATCCAGTTGAGAGATAGTAGGTGTTGCCGGTTACCAAGGGAAACGAGAGCAGAGAAGATGTTGCCCCCGCAGGGAATTCGATTTCTCCTTGATAGACAACCTCTACTGTCCACATCCCGCTAGCGGTATATCCTCCCTGAACCACACCTACGGTTTGTGCATTTTGCCAAACATCGGCCTTGGCTAGGTTTAGACTGCCGTCATCGTCAATGTATACCGCAGCCCCATAGTGTAGGGTTCCGCTAGGAAATGCTTGTGGTGCAAGATTAGTATACTTCTTTAACAGCGTCGTTTGAGGAGGCTGTTGTAGAATATGAAAGCCGCCACGGGAAGTTGAAAAAGCCATTTAGATAAGCCCTCGTTGTATCTAGGTACTATTTAGTAGCACCCAGAAACTGCTAGGACTTATGCAATGCCCATAGTGGCTTCTTCCATGATCTTATCTGTAGCAAACTTGAGATTTGCTTCGATTCTTTGCTTTTGATCTTCAGGGAATTTGTTTTCCTGAAGCATCTTAGCACAAGCCATGCGGGATTCCTTGTATCTCTCGGTCCAATATGCAGAGATGGCAAATTCGTCCAAGATCATCCAATCGTATACTGGCTGGGCCACAAACAAAGCCCCTTCGGGGTATTTAATGCTGATTGCCAATTTGGCAAAACGATATGCTTGGTCAAACCTATTTGTAAGACGGCAAACTCTAGAAGCAGCCCAAAGACTTTCCGCTCTCCAAGGTGCAGCCTGATAGGCTTGGAAATACGATGCAACAATGTCATCAATACTATGCTTCAGTATTTCTCTAATACGGCCCACCTGAAACAGGCTGTAGAAGACTTCCTCATTCCATCCACCCAACTGCGCTCTTTTGATATAAGCATCAAGAGCCTTTTCCCATTGATTTGAATCTCGGTATGACTGGGCTAGGTAGAAGTGATATCTGTTGATATCCTTTTCCTCAACCTTTCCGCTAGCCAAAGCCTTTTCAAAGGTTTCAGCGTCCTTTTGGTACTTTTGAGGATTCTGTGAACGAGCACCGTCCTGAATTGGGGTGTTCGTAAATCCGCGAGCAAAATCCCGAGTTCTAATCTCGTCATGGCAATCCACATACTCATGTAGAACGCCACGGTAATAGTACTTTCTCTTATTGCTAGTCAATTGCGGACGATGATACCGAGTATTACCGTAGAACGCCCAAACATTGTAAAGATCTGCGGTTAGGCTTTCCTTAAACTTGTCAGGGTCAAATCCGGGGTCAAAAACCAAAATCTCATCAGAGTCGATCATAAGGCAATAATCAATATCTTCATTTTTTCGTGCTAACTCTAGTACTTCTGAACGATTTGTTCCAAAGTCAACCCAAGGACTCTCATGAAGTTCTCCCTTAATGCCAACAGTATCAAAGAACTTCTTAATCTTTTCTTGAGTACCATCGGTTGAACCCGTATCACAAATAACCCATGTGTCAATAAGGGGAAGAACAGAAGTAAGGCATCGTTCTATCACTTTAGCCTCGTTCTTTACGATCATGCAAAGTGCGAGTTTCTTCTTCTTTGGGGTTTCTGTGATTACAGATTCGGCGGTAGCATTATCTGACATTGTATATCTCCATTGTGAGAAAGTGTTGTAGTTTATGTATGTTGCGTTTTAGCGACCGCGAAACTTTTCACGGTTTTCATACTGATCGTCATCATTATCATTTCCGTAGCGTTCCATCCAATTCTTTGAACTGTTCTTCTTCTTCTTGTTCGTAGAATTGCGAGCCTTGCGGGAATCGTGATCTTCCCACTCTCGGTATTCATTGTTGCGACTCATGTGATTTAAGCCTCCACAGGGATACGAATGGGTCTTTGAAGTAGACCCGGATAAGCCTTCTCCGCAAGATCTTTTGAGACCTCGGGGATGTTCTTGAGAAGGATGTTCTCTAGAATCTTTGACTCTGCTCCACTCAAAGCCTCAAGCATCTGAATGAGCAAAATATTCTTACGGGCAGCATCAACTCTTGTTTGTTCTAGGAACAAATAGAATCTCTTATGCTCAGAATACAAGGTAGTCATAGCCAACCCATCAGGAGACTGATCGGGGGTGTATGGCGGAACCTTGTTTGTAAAGAACTTGATGTTTGGATCATATGCCCAATGAAGGACATCTTCTAATGCGGGGGAGTAGTTCTCACGAAGGAGGTTGATCTTCTTCGCCTCTGTTTCCGCTGCTGCAACTTTGGCTAGTATTTCAGATACGAGTAGTTTCATTGTTTCGCTCCTTCATGATGACGAGACTATTTATACGATCTCACTTGTAGACTGTAAGAATAATGGTGTCTTCGTTAGTTCTGCCCTTGCCGATCTTTTCCTCGGTTTTTAGTGCATCAAAGGCATTCTTGAAGGCACGGATACCACCATCCTTGATTGCCTTGATGAATTCCTTGGGCTTTCGTACCTTTTTGCACTTGCAGCCCTTGGAGTCAAAAGATACCACAGATGTTCCCTTCACATCAAGACCATCAGCATTCTCTGCTTCTAGTAGGGTTACTACTCGGGTCTTGGTGTTGAACAGAACAACCTTAGATGCACCAATCATACGGCTAGGATGAATGGACTCCACACCAAGATCAGTATCGGACTTCTTCCACTTCATGCTCTTCACGCGATCAATCGGAGACTTTCTGCGACGAACCCTACGAATAGGAGTCGGTCGCTTCATCTCTCGGCAAGTATCCACTACATGGGTAAGCCAAGCCATACACTTCTTCAGTTGAGACTTGGTGTAAACAGAGTAGCCTTCCTTCAATTGATCGTCAGCAGAGCCACCGATTACTGCCTTGATGTCTTGCAGAGAATGGTCAAACCAATCCGCAATCATGTGGGCTTGCATGGGCTTGACTTGGCGAGACTTGATAAAGTCAGAGCATTCCCACTTGACGGGTTTGCCTAGCAGGATGGAGTCGTAGACCAACTCAATCTCTTCAATCAGTTCTCGGACCTGATCCTTAACATAGTCCCTCACGCTCGCACGGGCGGCCGCGGGTGCGCCTGTGGGCGCGTCCTTCTGCTTCTTACCCTTCTCTATAAGGGTCAGGATAGCCTTACGGAAGGAATCTACCTGTTGGGTCATAAGAGGAGCACCCAAGGTCAGCATTCGTGCTATTGGTCCTGTAATGATGCCTAGGGGCAGATCGGCGTTATCGCCCGGATAAAGACTAACATCAGCCAACTTCTTTACAGCGGCTAGGGCATCAGCCTTGTACTTGTTATCGGACATCCACTCTATGACCCACTTCTTATGGTCATCGGTATCCGACATATTGTGATACCATTGAACCGCCCTGCAATACTGCGTAGCGATCTTGGGGTCTTTTGGATCTCGGGGAAGGTGATCCCAAGGAGGCTCGCTTCCCCAATACTGCTGTTCAATTTTGTTAGCCATGCGTTCTAGTATAACTCCAAAAAAAGTGATGTCAAGCCCTTGACTTATGGATTGCCTGTGCTATTATATTAGTATTGAAGCATTTGGGGTTCACCTGTAGTGATCCCCTCTTTAGCAAAGGATACCTATGGCACAAGAAGAGTTCCTCACGCCGGGTACGAAGGTTTGGTGTAATTCGGAAGAGCGAGCGGGTATGATCGTTCGCACGGAGCGTGACCACAACTATGGTCCGCAGTATCTTGTCTCGTTCCATGAGCCTGACACGATTGAGAACACGCACCCATACGAGCAGCGGTGGATCAAGAGTACCGATGTGGTCTCTTACGGTGCTCCCAAGAAGGAGAACAACCGTGGACGCTGATCCGATGAACGAAGATGTGGAAGACTTCCTCTCCCAAGAGGGTGAGTTTTTTGACCCTGACGAGGACGGCTACGATGACGATGAGCATCAGTTCGTGGATGATGACGATGACGCAGAGGGTGTAAACCTTCCCGACCACCGTCAGAACCGAACCAACGACGAGACCAACGATTGGGAACATAATTGGTCTAGCCACAACAGCGACGAACCCGCCGAGGAGTTTGACGATGATGATGGCTTCGTCTTTGATGACGATGACGAGTCCGAAGAGGACTAACTAAACTCACGGGTGTGAAAACCGACACAGGAACCTTGCCTTGGCAGGGTTCTTGTGCTATAATAGTACCATGAACATCTTTGCATTAGATACCTGCCCCAAAACGGCAGCACAGTACCATTGTGACAAGCATGTAGTCAAGATGATTCTTGAGTACGCTCAACTGCTATCTACTGCCCATCGGGTGTTAGACGGCGAAGAAGTCATGTCCCTGTCCAAGACCAACAGGAAGGTTAGTCGGTGGATTCTTCCTGACCCCCTGTTGAATGAGCGACTGTACTTCGCTACTCATGTAAACCACCCATCCGCTATTTGGGCGAGAGAGTCCAAACAGAACTACGAGTGGCTTTATGCTCTCATGGTTCACCTCATGGACGAGTATACGCACAGGTATGGCAAGGTACACAAAGTGGAGTCTGATCTAAAGACTCTGCTAGCCACCCTGCCTCAAAACATCAAGTCCAAAGGCTTGACTGAAATACCACAGGCCATGCCCGATCATTGTAAAATTATGGGCAATACAGTATCCGCCTATCGCAGTTACTACAACATCGAAAAGAAGGGGTTTGCCAAGTGGAAAAATCGTTCCCGCCCACGATGGTTTACTCCAACTACCCTAGTCATCCTAGATACATAATAGATCATTATGCCTTTATACGAATACAAGTGTAATGCTTGTGACCATCAATGGGACGATTTCTACACGGTAGCGAATCGTAACAAGCCAACAAAAAAGCCCTGCCCGAAGTGCGGAGAGAAAAAGGTAGCCAAGTTGGATGCCTCTTCTGTGCAATGCATAGATTCTGTTCGCCTTGGTATTCGTAGACCCGATAACGGGTTCAAGGAGATCATCTCAAAGATCAAGAAGGGCAATCCCCGTAGCGACCTACACAAGAAAGACTACTGATGAATCATGTTTTAAAGTCAATTGAAATTGACGGTATGGGCCGTTTCTACCAATCCGCAAACACGGGCAATTGGTATCCTTCGGTCACTACTGTCACAGGTTTTGCCAAGAAAGACTTTTGGAAAGAGTGGAGAAAGAACCCTGAAAACAGAAAGACTAGCGAGGCGGCTATGCGTCGTGGTACGGCTCTGCATACGATGGTTGAGGAATACCTCAATGATGGTACGGAGTACAAAACAACAGACGAGAAAGCACAAGCACTATTTGACCAACTTGTTCCGAATCTGAATAAGATCAACAAGGTCATAGCACAAGAATCACAACTGTGTTCTGATACACTACGCATGGCAGGACGATTCGACTGTATTGGGGAGTATGAGGGAGTACTCTCTGTCATCGACTTCAAGAGTGCCAAGTCCTCTCGCAAAGAAGAGTGGATCACAAACTACTTTGAACAGACTGCTGCATACGCATACATGTGGCTAGAGAACTACAACGAACGGATTCCGCAGGTAGTAATCCTGATAACATCAGAAGATGGCACAACCCAAGTATTCAAGAAGAAGACCGAGGAATATAAGGAAAGTCTCGGTGCTGCTATCAAGAACTATTGGGCAAACAACAACTTCAAAGAACTACAGAGGACTATCAATGAAATGGTTGAAAAAACTGCTATCGGCTAATGAAGAGCCGACCAAGCCTATTATTGAAGACGGCATAGACAAGCCCGATGAGTCGGTTCTTGCCAAGTTAGGTGATGGCAAGCACATCATTCACATCATGCTGCACGAAAAGGAAATCACACTTGCTTTCTCTGATGAAGAGTTTCAAAACGGAATGCTCAGAGGTCAGCAACTAACCAAGATACCGAGAGAGGAGTGAGATGGGGTCAATCATAAACCTACAGAATGATTTCTGCCGAGAAGTAGAAGAGTTGTACAAGAGCCGAAAAGATACAACCTATGTTGAAGTGATCGTTGATCTGTGCGAGAAGCACGGGATTGAACCTGAAGCCGCAGCAAAACTGCTAACAAAACCAATCAAGGAAAGATTGAAGGCTGAAGGTCAAAGACTGAACATGGTCAAGAAGAGTTCCAAACTTCCTCTATGATGAATCCCTACGAGGTCTATCAGACCTATCTTGCGTTGAAAGCCCACTTCAAAGGTCAAGGCTTCAATTACAATACTCACGGTAGAACCCGAACTACTCCACAGTCGTTTGAGAGTAGAAAGGACAGATACTACTTTGAGAAGATGGCTAAGAAGTTCAAGAAAGACGATCTTGTAGAGTTCTTTGTCTCTCAGTTTGTCGGCAAGTCAGACCCTTGGGTTGGCGATATGTTTAGCGAAGAGGCAGAAGACCTGCATAGACAAAGGATGCGTAGAGTTCAGGCTCTAACAAACACAATCAAAACCGATATCAAGAAGTTGTGGGAAAGGTCGGGAGAAAACCCCGAAAGGTTTCACAACCTGTTTATCCCCAAAGAGCGGGGGACATACGCTCCAATATTTGAAGCAGTCATTCAGAAGAAGATTAGTCCCGAAACCTTTCTTGTTCTGAACGACATACTTGATTTTACAAAGTCATGGGCGGTTGCCAACGATCCCGTATGGGAGGAGATTGGAATCCCCCTAATTAGATATAGCCCGTTTCTTCAACTTGAGAGTAGAAGAGGCGAGTTAAAGAAAATCATCGCAGAAGTTGTGAGAAAAGACTTGCACCTATCTGCTGATGATGTATAATACCGTTTACACTCCGTCATACAACGAAAGGAAATACACATGGCCGGATTCGCAGATATGAAGAAGATGAGCAAGAACTCTGTAGGCAATCTACAGAAGGAACTAGAGAGAACCAACGAGAGCAAGTCCTACAAGGATGACCGCTTTTGGACTCCCGAGCGTGGGAAGGATGGCAATGGGTTTGCTATTGTTCGCTTCCTGCCTTCGTGCGAGGGCGAGGATGTTCCTTGGGTTCGCCTGTTCAACCACGGCTTCCAAGGCAAGGGTGGTTGGTACATTGAGAACTGCCCGACCACTCTTGGTCTGAAGTGCCCCGTGTGCGAGGCAAACAACGAACTGTGGAACAGCGGCATTGAGTCCGATAAGGAAATCGCCCGCGCCCGTAAGCGTAAGTTGTCGTACATCAGCAACATCATGGTTATCAGCGATCCCGCTAACCGCGAGAACGAGGGTAAGGTGTTCCTGTTCCGCTACGGCAAGAAGATCTTTGATAAGATCAGCGATTGTATGCAGCCGAAGTTCCCCGGCGAGCAGCCAACCAATCCATTTGATTTCTGGAATGGTCGTAACTTCAAGATGAAGATTCAGACGGTGGCAGGTTACGCAAACTACGACAAGAGCGAGTTTGATACGCAGTCTGCACTTCTTGACGGCAAGGATGAACTCCTTGAGAAGGTTTGGAAGTCGCAGTACCCGCTGTCGGAACTCGTCGGCAAGGACAAGTTCAAGGCTTACGAAGAGTTGAAGGAACGGTTTGATACCGTCATCAACACGGAGGCAAAGCCCTCCAAGAAGGCCGAGGACGAGGAACCCATCCGTGAGTCTCTGAGTGAGAAGTTCCGCAAGAACGAGGCGAAGGTCGCTGCTGCGAAGAAGCCTGTTCCGACCAACGATGATGAAGACGGCGAGGGAGATACCCTTGACTACTTCCGCAAGTTGGCCGAAGAGGATTGATTATCCTGCGGGACGGTAAGACACCTGATATGCCACCTTGGTAGCATCGGTGTGACTGCCTGAATAAAGCGGAATCATGGTAGCACCTCCACCCCCACCGGATGGGGGTGCTATCATTTGGGGAGCATTTGTATTGTTTACTACCACGGGCTGTATTTCTCCTCTTGAACGCAATTCTCCTAGAATTTGTCTGAGAAGATCTTCACTCAATTCTCTTTCAATACCTTCAGATTTCTCCATGTCTCGCTTTTCTAGATTTGCTTCAGCGATTAAAGTTTCTGTGCTAACTCCTTTGGTGGTCAACACACCATTGGTGAAAGATAGATTACTTGCTAATGGAGTTCCTTCCTTTGCAGCAGGAAGCAGATACTCTTCTCCTCCATACTCTACTGTACTGCCTCTTGACTTTGGTGTAGTTAGTGGTGGGGGCTGTGCAGCAGCAAAAGCCATTAGAGATTGCCCCATAGACTTCAATTTGTCAAACACACCCGGCTCTGTACTACCAATCTTATCTACTAGAGAACCAATTTTATCCAAGCCCAACATCTCCCCGAACTTGGTGTTTGAGAATCGTTGAAGAGCATCTGCTAGAGCATTGATAGCCATAGCACCTTCGTTTATCTTCGGAGCCATTTCTGCGAAACCGACGAACATACCAAGCATTTCTATTGGTGATGGAGCCTTCTTACCAGTAAAGAAACCAATCACTCCCGATACTGCATCACCTATAGCACCCGTGACTTGCCCCGCCGCACCCATAGCACTAAATGCCAATAGTGCAGCACCAACAGCACCTATACCCACAGCAGTAGCAACAAGACCTGCGGCTATCTGCACACCATTCATTCCAATGTCTGCAATTTGAGACAGAATGTCCATAGTGCCCGATGCTTGAACAACAGCCATAGCACCAGCGAACTTGAGAATGCCGGGTGTTGCGATTGCTAGACCAAAGGAAAGTGCTACAAGAGCGACAGCCATAATTGTCATAGCAGCAGAAGCAAGAATTAGTAGAGGAGACATCGCTCCAACTATAGCCATAGTGGTAGCCAATTCCATAATACCTGCCGACAGGGAGGGTATGCTGTCCATCCCTACGCTATTAATTATTGAAAGACCCGCACCTAGCGACATCAATCCAACACCCAATATTGCCATAGCAGCGGCTCCTGCTGCTATTAACAATGACATGAATCCTATACCTGCAAATACAAGAGCAAATCTAATTATTGCTGCTCCTGCAACAGCCAAAGATTCCCAACCTACGGCATTGAACATTATTAGAGCAAGAGCCAAAGGAATAAGAGAAGCACCCAATACCGCAATAGCCAAGGCTCCCGGCAGAATGAATGATGCCAACTGACCCAGTAATCCTGCCGCTAGAGCAAGACCAACCAAAGTAACCGCCATCTTTCCTATGGCTTCCCAACTAACCATGCTCATCATGATAAGACCCAAGGCTAGCGGAACTAGAGAAACGCCTAGAATTGCAATTGCCAAAGCACCCTTAATCAAAGAACTTGTGTCTATTTTGCTTATACCATACAAGACTCCCATGAGACCAAGAATTGCAACGCCGGTCTTAAGCATCGCTCCTGCATTCACTTTAGTCATCAACAGCATTCCTACAGCGAGAGGTATCAACGATGCCCCAACTAGAGCAAGAGACATTGCAGACTTCATAAGTTTTGAGGAGTCTACTTTGGATAGTAATTGAAGAACACCAACCATAGCAGTAAGACCTATTGCGGTCTTGATAAATCCTTCAACTCCCACATTCTTCATCAGCATCATTCCGATAGCCAAAAAACTAACAGAGGCAGCAATCAATAGCATGGACTCTGCTGCTTTCTTTAGATTTGCTGCGGGCAGTTTTGCTAGCAAATATAATCCGCCACCCAAAGCACTCATTGCTACGCCTGCTTTTAGCAAGGTTTCGGGATCAATTTCTTTCATCAACTTCAAACCAACAGCCAAAACCAACAAAGAGCCTGCAATCAAGAGCATTGCTTGCGCCCCCTGCTTTGCCGCATTCAAGAAATTGCCTAGCATTCCTGCCTTCTCTGGCGGTTTTGCCTCTGCCTTTTCACCCGGTTTCTCGGGGGCTCCTGCGGGCGCGGGTGCGCCTGCGGGCGCGGCTCTTTCTTCCTCGCTAATATCAAGAGCACTTTCTCTAGCAGCAGCCTCAGTTCTTAGTGCGGATGCTGCTATTGAAGCCAAAGAATCTTTCATATCCATAGCATCCAAGGCTATGGATATGATATTATCATTCATCTTCTTGGTTTCATCTATTAGAAGATTGACATACTCTGCTACTGTATCTGCCGATCCTCCCTGTACAGATGTTTTGGATATGTCCAATAGAGCATTCATGCTCTTCTGTATTTGCGTTACTCCGTCCTCTGTTGACTGTAGATAAAGATCAATTGATCTTAGTATATCTGGTAAGGGGGAGAGGATGTCATAGAAAGTGCCTGTCATAAACTCCAAGAATTGAACTGCGTCATTAGAATACTTCTCAAACGAGTAAACCAATCTCTGAGTGTTTAGACTCATGATTGTTATACCATCTCTAATTTCAGACACGAACTTTAACATCTCCTTTAGACCATCGGAGATATCTTTTAGGGGGTTTTCTAGTTTTGATGTTGGGGATCCTGCTGCTTTACCTCCACCCAAAGTTAGTTTACCAAATCCGGAAAATAAGACGGGAGCAAGATTGCCCATAGCCAAGGCAAATCCCGCTTTTAACGAATCCTTCAACGATGGTAATGCTTTTGATATTCCCCTAATAGAATCACCAAATGCTTCAATTGCTGCTCCGTCTGCCTTGAGACTTTCTGTTATTGGCTTGAGTTCTTTTTCAAGTTCTGTTAGTTCTCTAGGAATACCATCAGCATACTCATCTAAGGCATCTGCAAAGGCATCCAAACTTTTGGTGGCATGTTCTTGAACCTCTTCGCTTGACTCCAAAGAATCACGAAGTTTACTTAACGCCCCCCCAACCTTCTTTAATTCTCCTTTCCATTTGTCTTGGAGAGCAATAAGTTCTTTTTCTTGCGCTATTTCTTCATTTGTGAGTTTGATTCCAAGTTTTCTTTTTTCATCAATCTTCTTCATCTCTTCGTTGTTTTTACGAAGACCTTCTTTTAGACTAAACCCTTCTCTTGAGAGATCCATGATTCTCTCAACAGCAAGTTCTGTCTTGGTTTTCAAATCCTTTACCTTTTCGGTAAGGTCTTTCATGCTCTCTGCCGCTTTCTTTGCGGCTTCAGTATCAGATGGCAGCGGACTGCCTGAAGGTGGTCCTCCCGGCGGTGGTGGTGTTCCAAAATCCCCGAATTCTTCGGCCATCTATTACCTCTTTGGCATCTTTGCTTCTAGTTCCTTCACCTCTTCATTATGTTTCTTCACATACTCCGAAATCATACCCACATAAATTTGCTTTTCCCACGGCAGCATGTTTTCAATATCAGTCAGCGAATAGTGATGGTGCTGCATCATCTGAAAATGTGTTTCTAGCATGTTGCCGAGGTTATCGTGCATCATGCTGATTGAAAAAAATCTTGCGCCCCCCTCAAGGTTACTTTGCTCTTTGTCTTGCACTTATCACAGTCACAAGTCACTTCTTTTGATATTGCGGGCATCTTATTGAAGAAGTTCATGATCTTTGCAAACACTCCCTGTGGAAGATTCTCAATAAACTCCAACAGTTCTTCTTTCTTATAGTCCTTGGCTTCGTATATCTGCTTATCGTCATAGATGCTCTCTATGCAAACTGTAACGAAGTTCAGCAACTCTTCTGCTCCCTGTCCCTTTTCCTTGTTTGCCTCAAGACTCTGAAGAGTGTTGAAGTTGGGATACTTCATGATGATACCCATAGTATTACTGATGGCTACCTTATTTGAGTAACCCTTCTCCTTTACAACCTCAACCTCATTCAGATTGATGTTTACAGGAACCATGTTCTCACACTTTGGGCACTTGATCTTTACATCTACGGACTCACCGACAGACTTTGAGCGGAGTTGCAGGAAGATGTATTCAATGTCAAAAGTCGCAGCCTCATCGGGGTTTACTTCATTGAAGGTGCAGTTAGACACGATGTCTTTCATCGCAGAGATGATCTGCTGCTGATCCTTTGTCTCATTGGCTAGAAGAAGAATCTTCTCTTCCTTGACTAGGAATGGACGATACTTTACCTTCTTGCCCGTTGAGGGAAGGGTCAATTCATACTTTGGTGTTGTAATAATAGGCAGACTCATAGTTTATTCTCCTTGGACATGATGTCTTTCAGTATTTAGATGCCTTTGAAGAGGGCGGCAGTATTGATACCTGATGTGATTAGGTTGTTTAGGAACACATTTGCGGCAATGTTCTTTGGCTGTGGAGGCAATACCACATTGGTAGATGCTTCCAAGTTTTGTGGTTCCGGCGGCAGGACAGCCTTGGGTACTCCCTGTGGTTGCATAACAGGAGGGAAGGTAATACCTTCTTTGTTTGAACCCAAAGGCTTCTGAGCCAAGAACATGCTCTTAAATTTTTGAATCTCGGCTTCGTTATAATCTTTCTTTATACCGTCAGGTATCGGTATAGTCTGAACCCCCTGCCCCGGATTTAGTGCAGCCATAGCGTAACGGAAGTCTTCTGTGTAATCTCTGAATGGAACAAGTTCGCGGAAACCAAAGTTTACATTAACGCTCAAAGTAGCATTGCTGGTCTCGGTTTGGATTTGCTGTAGGGCAACAGTTTTTGGGTATATTTCACTAAAAGTCACACCATATATTTCATTGGCCTCAAGACGCTCCAAAGCCTCGTTGTAATTTCTGACATATTGGGGCAACAACATTACGGTAAGTGTGCAGTTTTTTGCATAGTCATCGTAGAATGCAGGATAGCGATAGACAGGATCTACAATAGCCCGCTGCCAAGATCTAAACACCAAGTATTCATACAAGTCTGTACCGCACAAGAAACTAAAATTACTGCTACTATCTCCAAACTGTTGTACGAAAGGTATAGTTTGTTTTGGTCCCGCTATATTTCTATCTGCGGTAGCAAATGTTGCTTCTGGGAATGTTACAGACGAACAACTAATTGAAAGTCTCCTGCTGTCTACGGGAATAAGACTGGCCGCTGTAGGAACACCATTAAAAAGAATGCAGTAACGATTGTTACGCATGAACCCAACATTACGAGAGAATGCAACTATCTCCTCCGCAAAAGACGCTCCGCTTCTTGATCTTTGGGATGGAGAGGCCCGAAAAGATGGCGAAGGACTTAACAAATCCGCGAACGACTTGAATACATTGTTGAGAGACATGTTACTCCTTTAGAGGGAAGCCGCCCATTTCCAAACTTCCTCGCGTGAGGCTTTCTGAAATCTATCTAGGGGCAAAAACGGAACGATCTTCCAATCGTATGGTGCTACTTGAACTACCCCCGACAAGAAATGCCCGTATCGGTAACTCTTGATACACGCCTTAAGAAATTTACGCATACTTGGGCTTTTCTTGAGAAGGTAGTACTCCAATAGCATGGATGCCTTGGGGTCTTCAAACCAATCCACGGCATCCGCAAAGTCAATCAGGTAGTTCAGGAACACCGCACGGTTATGGAACCGCAGGTAGTGTAGATTTAGTCCTAAGAAGCCGTTCTTTTCGTAGTTCAATACCACAACAAGCGGGAACTGATCGTAAAAGGGCATCTCGTATTTTCCTTTGGGGTCATAGGAGAAGAAATACATCTTTCCGGGCTTGACTGAGTTTGGGGATTGAACCCCTGAACGCAGAATGGCTCCCTGACTCATTGGTTTTATTCGGGATAGATTATCCTTTAGCCAATAAGTAGCCTTCTTTGAGGTCATTTCCATGTCCTCAAATCGGAACTGACGGACTACCTTTAGTACATCCTTCTTACTCATGCCTTAGCCTTACCGAATATCTCTTCTTCCGTTAGGATTTTGAACTTCCATCCCCTGTCAGCACAGAATGCTCTAGCGGCTTCCCATTTACTGCTGTTGACCATCCAATCCCTGATCTCGTTCAGTTTGTTTCGGGTCATCTTCTTACCCTCTGTGATTGGCTGAACAGTCATTTTCTTTGGCTTGATCTCTATGAGCATAGACTCCTCTATACCTTGGGAGTTCTTGGCTTTGATCCAAAAGTCAACGAAGTATCTGTGTACCTTCCCGTCCACGGGCGAGCGGTATGGGACGATGATTTCTTCCGAAGACCACTTTAGGATTGATTCGGTTAGGTCACAGTATTGCATAAAGCGGCGTTCCCACAACGAACGATACACACATTTGGTGGGATCGCCTTTATACTTTTGGGGGTTCTGTGGGCGGTAGAACCCTTTATATGTTTTGAAGGTTCCGATGACCGTATCTCCTATCTTCTATTTATAAAACATCTACTAAATAGCAGTAAGGAGAACAAAGTGCCAAATAACGAAACCAGAATTCCAAGTTCGGGTCAACAACCTGTCACATCATTACAACCAAGAAATGTTAGAGAGTCTTTTGTAGGGAACACCCTTTACACATATCCACTAACTCTTGGATCAGTTCCCGAGTATCAAAATTTCATGACATTTGAGATATTTGAAACAGGAGGTCAAGGGTTAAATTCACAGAAAGATTCCTATAGTGATAATCCTTTTTCGGGAACAAGTGTTCAATTCCCCGTTTCGGTAGCAGGAGGCGTTTTAGCAGAAAGAGGAATTAGTAGTCTGGGTAAATTAGGAGAAGGTGTTATTAGCCAAGGATTAGGAAGTTCTGTTTTGGGTAAAATTGGCGGGGCGTATGGCGGGTTTGCAATTCTATCTGTCATAACTAGTGGTGTTGGTGCAGATGTCTTCAATCAAGTAAAAGATGGGTTTGGTTATAACAAAGGTATGGGAACAGGGGAGTTTGGGTTTACTCAAGAGGTAACTAAATTCAACACAGCAAACAGAAGAGTAGACAAAACAATCTGCCTGTATCTTCCGGCAAACATCAAAACTTCGTATGGAGTAGAGTATACTGAAGAAGATATGGCTTCTACAGCACTTGCAGCAGACACACTAAAAATAACGGCGCAATCGCTGAAAAATTTAATCTCGGGCGGCGATGTTGGAGGCATGAAAGATAGTCTAAAGGCCGCTTTGGATAAGGGAACCGGTAACCTTTTGGGAAGACAGTCTCTAAAGGTCGCTTCCGAATCGTTATCAATTTTGGCAAAACCAATATTCGGTGATGATGTAAAGTTGGACAAGTTGTATGAAGGAATGACAAGACAAGTTGCTAATCCTATGGTTGTGAATATGTTTAAGAGTGTAAAGAGAAGGTCTTTTACTTTCTCTTTTGTATTTGTCCCAACATCAAGGGAAGAATTGAGAAACATCTACAACATCATCACTTTATTCAAGAAGTATTCTATGCCAAAGAGAGCGGACGATTCTTCTGGTGGACGCTTACTAGAATACCCGGCAGAATGGAGAATTCGCTTTTGGAACCATCAGAATGAGAATCTTTATCTTCCAAGAATAGCAAGATGCTGCTTGAAAGACATAAACCTTACATATGGTGATACACCATTTACAACATTCGCTCCAGAAGAAGGATTAGGTGCAGCCCCAACAAAGTATGAAATGGAATTAACCTTTGAAGAACTAGAAATCTTGGTACAACAGAGAATAGACGAGGGGTACTAATCATGAGTTATTTCTCTTATTTTCCTCTTACTCCTGTTGTCCTAAACCAAGATACCGTTGATATACGGCAGGCTCGTAACATTCTAAAACGAGCGAAGTTTTCGTATTACATAAAGGAACGGGAGGGGCTATACGAACTATATCAAATTAGAGATGGCGAGCGGCCGGATACTCTAGCCCACAAATTTTATGGTAGATCCGAATTGCATTGGGTGATACTGCTGTTCAACGAGATTATAGATCCCTACTATGAGTGGCCGATGTCAACCGATGAGTTGAATCGTTACATAGCGTATAAGTATCCGGGCAAGGCAGTTTATGTTGATGACACCTTCTTCTATGAAGATGGCGTAAAAAGAAATCAGCGTATTGACCCAACAGAACCAATACTAAACGGGGAAGCAATAGCAAATATAACTCAAGGCTTAGAAACTAGGCAACTCAAAGTTATATCTTATGATCCTTTGCTCATGAAAATGGTTGTCTTGGATGACGGGTGGTTGAACACCGGTGTTCCCACCAACAGAAAAATAACCCTAAAAAATAGTAATGGAAACAACATCTTCAGTTCAATACGATACATAGAACAAAATGACACAGCAGTACACCACTTTACAGATGGTGCAAACGAAATAGTAAACCCAAGAGGAAGAATTGATGAGACATCGGATTTTTTGGGAGTCACAGTAAGAATACTTCTGTATACAAACCCCAATCCAGATATTAGAACTCCATCTCTTGCAGTTCTTCCGTATGTAAACAATAGCGAATATGAATATCAGTTGAATGAGAGTAAAAGAACTATCAACCTCTTGAAACCATATTTCCTCAACGAGGTTTTGAAACAGTTCTCTGCACTATTCAGCAAAGGAAGAGTAAGCGGAGTGTGAAGTGGGTAGAGTATCTAATTCAAAACTAGCCGCACCCGGCGACCTGATTATTGAGGACATCACCCTCACATCAGCAAGCGGCTTTTCTTTGAGCATATGGAACATGATCTACTCCGTTGAGTTGTTTGAAGATTTGTATTCAAACTCTCTGTCGGGAACTATCATATTCGGAGACTCGTTGGCGTTATCTCGCCACTTGCCCCTTCTTGGCGAAGAGAAGGTAAAGATCGTGTTTTACACCCCCGGTCAAGAAGATCAACCACAAAAGAAAATTGAATTGAACATGCGAGTCTATAAGATTTCGCAAAGAACAGAGATGGGTTCGGACAAAGCCGTAATGGTTGGCGTTGAATTGGTATCGGAAGAATTCTTTATCAACAGCACCATAAAGTTCAGTAAAGCATATTCTAGTATGACTTATAGCGACATGGTTCGTAGTATTTTTGATGAGTATGTTGACCCTGCCGTAAACGAAAGCGGAATTGCAGTAAACAAAGATTCGCAAAGACTACACATTTATCCCACGGATGGAGCAAGAAATCTTGTTGTCCCATATTGGTCTCCGTTCTACACCATAAATTGGTTAGCCAACAAATCCAGTGCAGCATCAAATCAAGCCATGTCCGACTACATGTTCTTTCAGTCGCTTGATGGGTCATATCAGTATATGCCCATATCGCATTTCAAAATGGTGCCGGTAACTGCCTCATATACCCATATACCTCCCGATAAAACCAAAGATTTGTTAGCCTTCAATAATTTGTCCCAAGTTTCAATTTTGAATAGCGGTAACCGAATGGAGAATATAGGAACAGGAGTGTTTTCTTCTTTGTTGACCACCTTTGATATAAACTCAAAACGGATAGAGTCAAGTATCTACCGCTACTCCAAAAACTATACCGATGTTGACCATATTGACAAGTATCCATTGGTTCCTTCAAGTCTTGACAAATACAGCGACAAAATAATGAGTTATAGGAAGGTTCTTCCTAAAAACACATTCAAGTTTAATGGCGTATCAGACAACGAAACTCACGACTTGTATGCTTTGGGTAGACAGAGTTTACTCAATCAGATGAACACCATAACCCTTCAGGTAGTTGCAAGTGGAGACTCTAGAAGAAGAGTGGGAGACATAGTAGAACTGAAGTTAGTATCACAGGAAGACACCGCAAAGAAAGACGATCCTTATGATCCGTATCTCAGCGGGAATTACATGATTACAAAGATAAATCACTCGTTCACCCACGATGACTATGAGATCATAATGACTCTATCTAAAGACTCATATGCTTCTCCACTACCCGATACAAAGGAATCAACCCTCAAGGTGTAAACATGGACTCATCTATCATACACGATCAGATGGGAAAGAACGGCTTTGTGTGGTTTCACGGAGTTGTTGAGGATGTAGATGATCCTCTTATGATGGGAAGAGTTAGAGTTCGTTGCTTTGGTTTTCACACAGGAGATAAGGATCTTCTTCCAACAGACAGTTTGCCTTGGGCTACTACTCTACAACCAATAACAAGTGCAGCAGTAAGCGGTAAAGGAAGAAGTCCTACTGGCGTTCTCACAGGTTCTTGGGTTGTTGGTTTCTTCCGTGATGGTATAAACTGTCAAGACCCAATAATCATTGGAACATTTGCTGCCTATCCTGAACCAGATCCCGATACAGGTAAGATGTCAAACCCCAAAGAAGGGTTCAACGATCCACAGGGGAAATACCCAAGCGAAGATTACGCCGGAGAACCAGATACAAATCGTCTTGCAAGAAATGAAGAGATAGACAAAACCATAGTAAAAGTAAAGAGGGATGAAGCAGAAAGCGGGGTCGCAACCGCCTTGGTTGGCAGTTGGAATGAACCCGAAACTCCATACTCCGCCAAGTATCCAAAGAACCATGTCATAGAAACCGAAGCAGGACATATCATTGAGTTGGACGATACTACAGGAGCAGAGCGTATTGGTATCTACCACAAGGCAGGCACATGGTTTGAAATACATCCTGACGGCAAGAAGGTGGAGAAGATAAAGTCCGATAACTATGAGATTGTTGCGGGGAACAATCATGTTTTAATCAAAGGCAATTGCGATCTCAACATTAATGGCAATAGCAAGCAAAAGGTCGGTAAAGACCTACTCGTAGAAATAGCAGGCGATGCCAAGATTTTAGTCAACGGCAACATTATCATGGAGACCAAGAAGGATTTCGTCCACAAGGTTGGAGGAACTTATACGGTCGCAAGTGGTGGAAACATGTTGTTTGTTGCCCCACGCATAGATTTTAACCCAGAGGGTCTAGATCCGGGAGCAATTATTACTGGTCTCATGCCCACGGGCGTGGGCGCACCCGCGAGAGCGAGTGCTTTGTCTGTAGCAGCGGCAGGTGGTAATGTAACCACGGTAAGCAGCGTAACAACCACAACTTCAACTATAACAACCGCCAATCCAATAGCAGGAGGCGGAATAGCAGCATCACAAGCAACTCAACTTGATAGTGTCCAGACGGCAGCACAGCAGGCACAGGCATCAGCAAATCCCGTGCAAGCAGTAGCAGGTGAAGCGGATACTGGACTAAACAGCGTAGTGTCTGGTATAGGTTCCGTGATATCAGGAATTCAATCTGCTGTCGGTGGGGTTGTTGGGGGTATTGGTCAAGCGGTAGGTGGTGCAGCAGAAGGAACTGGATTAGGATCAATTGGTCAGGGTGCAGGTCCACTAAATCTTGGAAGTCTATTGGGTGTTGGTGGAGCAATACTTGGTGGAGGTGGCGCAGCGGCTCCTGTTGGTTCTGCTGTTGGTGGAATCGGAGGAAATATGCAGGCGGGCGGTATTGCAGGAGTAGCAAACCAAGGAACCGATCTTGGAGCCATGTTTGCCACAAATTCAGCAGCGGCAGGAACACAGACACAGACGGCTCTGCCTCCTGTAGCAGCAGGTATAGCAGGACAGAATCAACCTGTCACAAGCGTAAACCTAGCCCCCACAGCCGCACCCGGATTGCCTACAACGAGTTTGTATGCTGTTCAGGGTGGAAAGGCTACTCTTATCACAGGATACCCCGGCAAGGCTGCTACGCAACTAAATGACCCATCAGTAGGCAGTTCACCAGCAATCCCCGCCGTTCCAATCGTTGCATACGAGACTAACTTCCCGTCCGACGCAGTAGATCAGGTTGACGGTGGGGAGTTTGCATGAGGCAGGTCAACTCCCCGTATAACAGAATTGCATATGTGGTTCAGGCTCAATGCACCTTGGGCGATGGATCAGACAAATACAGCAATACGGAACCCCAACTTTGGACAGGATGGCTAGGTAGATACACGCACAAGGGGATGCGACCCCCTGAGTTCTACTATCCTGAAGGTCCATACAGAGTAAATGGGGTCGATATTACTCCCGAAGATGGGTGTCGTTCTATTGGAGTAACCGCCCATTACTATCACCAAAGTCAATCAGTCGGTTCTCTCATATCAGGAGCAACGGGGTCTGCCTTAAATGGAGCCTGTCTAATTGAGTTTGGTGAATTGGGTAAGAGCAAGAGTATGGCTAACACCTTGGCAACCAACATCACAGTTAGGGAGTTGCAGTATTTCTCTGAAGAGAATACGACAATGTACTTTCCTGCTCACCCCGCACCCGGACCATACACAAACACTTTGGGTGGAGTATCTAATGCGTACTCTGCTGATGGCTATTACGGATCAGTATATCGCTACGAATGTAACGGATGTTGTGACATCAAATACATGGTAGTTGGCGGGGAGTTCCCGCCCGATTTGACTTTAGACATGGAGACAGGAAAGGCATACGGGTTCATATCAGAAATGGACTTGCCCGACAATCCGGGAGACCCCGCCGAGAAGGACTACTTCACAGAGGCTTTCCGTCTACCCAAAGACTTTCAAATTGATGAAGAGAACTACGCTACGGTTGGTTCTGCCGCATCTTTTTTGAATGGCAGAGGTGGATATGCAACGGCGAAGTTCACAATACGAGCCTTCAACGCCAGAGACCCTAGAGTATTTGCAGACAGGACTTTTAGCCTCAAGATCAGCAACAACTGGTCTTCTGATAGAGATAGGCTCATCCTAAATATCAAGAATAGATTCTACATTGATGGCAAACCCGCTACCAACAAGGAATACCTGTTGGAGATGAAGAAGAGAGGATACTTTCCATAATGGCAGGAGCAGCACGGTTCGGAGACATTTGCACAGGACATGATTGTTGGCCCCCTCGCCAAAACATAGCAGGGTCATCAAATGTTTACATCAACAGCAGAGGGGCACACCGTCAATTTGATGGTTGGGGTCCACATTGTTGGGTATGCTGCTGCGACGATCATTGCCATTTGGCTATATCTCTCAAGGGATCATCAATGGTCTTTGTAAACAGCAGGCAACTGATGAGACTCGGTGATCCTATCAGTTGTGGTTCGGCAGTCGGATGGGGAAGCAAGAATGTAGGCTGTGGTGGTTAAGGAGTTCATATGTACAACACCTCAAATACAAATCTAGATTTTTGGGTCAACTTGGGTATGGCAATAGCAGGGCTTTTCGGAGGTATGATGCTTACCTTCGGATACATCAAGAAAAAGTATGGTGAGTTTGTTACCAAGAAAGAAGACCCAAAGGAACTATGCATATCAGCAAAGCCCGATCTTAAGCACAGCCACATTCATGAGATGTTGACTTCTCTTCGTATCAACATGGAGGCTGACCGAGTTCAAATTGGTCAGTTCCACAACGGTGGTCGCTTCCTAGAGGGATCGCCCATGAAGAGGTTTAGTATATCCCATGAGTCATGCAGACCGGGTGTGTCTATGGAATACCCCTATCTTCAGAATGTCCTCACAACAATCTTTTGGGACATGATTGAAATGATTAAACAGGACGATCCAAAGATTCGTCTAACAAAAGCATTAGTTGAGGAATCCTCTTTGAGGGTTTACAACGAGTCCAAAAACATAGAAGCCTTCATCCTGATGCCCATCAAGAAGCAAGAATTATATGTGGGCTTCATTCGTGTTGAATGGAATGACAAGAATAATGTACCAAGTGATACCGATGACATCATGAGATTAGTGGAGAGATACAGATCCTTTGTAGAACTTGAGATCATAAGGCAATACTGATGGTAACAAAGAAGAACTACTTCCGAGATCTAGACTTGAGTTTTCAGGCAAACCCTGTAACCAAGGATGTTGCTGCCAAAGAAGATGCCGAAGCAGTCAAGAGGGCTATCCGTAACCTAATTCTTCTAAAGAGGTACGAGAAGCCTTTCCATCCCGAGATATCTTCGGGGGTTCAGGATTTGCTATTTGAGAACTACAATCCCGTTACTTACGCGGTTATGAAAAGCCAAATAACGGACATGATACGAAGATATGAGCCAAGAGTTGAAAACTTGGAGGTAACATTCAATCCAAGCCCAGATCAAAACGCCATAACTATAAGTATCCTGTTTACGATTATCAATAAGCAAGAGATATTTGAGACAAACATTTTCTTGGAGAGGACTAGATGAGCAACAATAACGCAAATCTCCGCATAGATGGTTTAGACTTTGATGCCATCAAAACAAACCTCAAAGATTACTTACGAACCCAAAATCAGTTCAAGGACTTTGATTTTGAAGCATCAGGAATGAATGTTCTCTTGGATGTTCTTGCCTACAACACCCACTATCAAGCCTTTTATGCCAACATGGTGGCGAATGAAGCGTTTTTGGACTCTGCTGTATTGCGTCAAAGTGCTGTGTCAATAGCCAAGCACTTAGGCTACACCCCGAGATCAACCAAGTCATCAAAGATAGAGGTAGATATTGTTTTCAATCCCGGCAGAGATAACCTTGTCCTGAATTCTGCTATACAGGGGAACGCATTCATAAATCGCGGAGACATTTTTAGAGGCAAGTTGGGGAGCACCACATACAACTTTGTTTGTTTGGACTCGTATAAGGTTCAGGTTGTCAGCAACACACCGGTAGTTAAGTCTGTAAAGTTGTATGAGGGAACTCTGAAATCATACTCGTTCGTTGTCAATAGTTTTGATCCTACACAGAAGTTTGTTCTTCCGAGTAACAAGATAGATGTTGACACACTAACTGTTCGCGTTCAAGAGTCAACCACAAATACATCAGGATTAGTCAATCTTTGGTTCAAGGCGACGGACATAAATGGTCTAAATGGAGAATCGTTGGCTTACTTCCTTCAGGAAACAGAAGACGGCAAGTTTGAAATCTACTTCGGATGGCATTCTGGGTAAGAAGTTGCGTAACGGTAATGTGATTATAGTGGAGTACATACAAACCAACGGATTAGAAGCAAACGGTTGTACTATTAACACATACTCAAGCGGTCCAAACAGCCTGCTTCTTGGAAATGTCAATTCAATCACCGCAGTTCTAAACGATTTCAACAAGCAGGGAGTTTCTTATGGGGGGACAGACCCCGAAAGCATAGAGTCAATCAAGTACTATGCTCCACGAAACTATCAGGCTCAAGAGAGAGCAGTAACCGAAGAAGATTACAAGACCATATTGGTTAGGGAGTTTTCTGATGGTATTGATTCATTCTTGGTTTGGGGGGGCGAGCAGAACGACCCACCGTCATATGGTAAAGTCTTCATTTCAATCAAACCCAAGAACGGAAAGCGTATCAGCACACTTGAAAAATTGGCTCTTGAGAAGTCGGTGTTGAGCAAAAGAAACTTGGTTGGCATCACACCCGAGATTGTTGATCCAGACTTCCTTTTCTTGGAAATAAGCAGCAACTCCTACTATAACACATCGAAAACAAACCTAAGCCCTGATGGTCTTTCTGCATTCATCTTGAACAACATCAAGACTTTTGAGAGCGAAAATCTGTCTAAATTTGGCAAGAACTTCAAGATGTCGAAGTTTCTCTATTCTCTAGACAATACCAATGCTGCGATAAATGGCTCTAGAGTATCTCTACGGCTGAACAAAAAGATTGAGCCTCTACTATCATACTCTGCACCATACAACATAAAATTTGACAACGCATTACTTCACCCAATAGATGGATACCAGCCAATACTTTCATCATCGGGGTTTGGTTACGCAGATTCAACAAGTCCACTACTAGTCAAGCCGACTGTTGATTGCTATTTGGACGATGACGGAAGAGGCAATATTAGAATCTACAAAGTAGTTGGTACAGAAAAGGTCTATATCAATAGAAAGACAGGAACAATAGACTACACCACAGGTAAGGTAGTCCTAAACAACTTCAAGGTAGAGTATATCAACCCAAGAACGGATTCTGAAATCAAGATAACCGTTATCCCTGCTGCACAAGACATATCAGCAAGACGAAATCAAATCATAATGATTGACTACGATCAGAGCAATATACAAGTGGAACCCGAGTCTTCATTTGGTTCTGATAGTAGAAGTGCTACCTCATTCCCCTATTGATAGATGTTAGAACAGAACAAAAATCCAGTCTCACCTTTTGTAAATGGACAGGTTCCTGAGTTTGTCAGGATTGACCATCCGTCATTAATAGCATTTCTCACAGCATATTATGAATGGCTGGACAAAGATACTACCTATCTTCGTTCCCCAAAACGACTAAAAGAGGTAGTGGATATAGATCAGACTATGGATGAGTTTGTGGGTAAGTTCAAGAAAGAGTTCTTGTTTGAGTTCCCCGAGACTCTAGCCATAACAGATGACAAGACCCTTCTTGACACAACCAAACTAGTAAAGAACATTCGAAGTTTCTACAAAGCCAAAGGTACGGAAAAGACTTACGATTTTCTATTCCGTATCCTTTATGACACCGCAGTAGAGTTTTATTACCCAAAGAAGGACATCCTAAAACTATCCGATGGTAAATGGATTCTTCGCAAAACCATCAAGTTATCTAATGCTCTAGGAACAAAAATATACGATTCTCTAGGGACAAGCGTGATTCAAAAGAACAACGAAGGCGAGATTATCGCTAGCGGAAGAGTTCTAGATGTTTCCACCTACAGAATTGGAATCTACGATGTTGCAGAACTATCCTTGGGTGGAATAAATGGAGAGTTTGAATCGGGCTACTATGGAATTGAGTTCACCGACCAAGATGGAAACCTACGCAAAGAAAACAGAGTGTTTTCGGTTATCGGTGATATCACCATAACGAGTGGTGGTTCAAACTATAAGGTTGGGGATACGGTAGTCTTTACTCCATCGGGGAGCGATACTGGAGTTAAAGCAGCAGCGAGAGTATCTGAGGTTGATTCTTCGGGAAGTATCAAGAAAATCACCATCGACAACTTCGGCATCAACTACAAGATCGCTCCAACCATAACGGTGGAATCCGAAATCGGAACGGGATTTGCAGGAACGGTAACAGTCAAGGGACAAGCAGAATACCCCGGGTATTACGCAAATAATGACGGTAGGTTGAGCAGCAACAAAGTAATGCAGGACAACCGCTACTATCAGGACTTTTCGTATGTCCTACTCACCGAGATCACGATAGACCGATATCGTGATGTGATTAGAAGACTTCTGAATCCGGCGGGTATGGCATTCTATGGCAAAGTGCTTCTTAAGAGATGTGCTTATACAGATCTAAATCAAGCGACCTCATTGATCGAATATGATGTTCCTATAATAGGACACTATCTTCCATACACATTCTTGACCCATGACGATCTAAACAAATGGTTTAGAAAAGTTAGTGTTGTGAACGGTGAGGTGATATCAGAACCATCAGGATACAACAGAACAAGGCATACTCCACCAATACAATATGATTTGGGAGGAGTGCCGGATGGCAAGGTTGATTTGGAGGACTATTCGGTTTACCTAGAAAATCACCCAGACGCTTCACTAAACGATTTCTTCCATGTAATAGGTAATCCATTTGCATCTGGAATCTCTTATCAAGAACCCGATTCGTCAACTCCTCCATTAGGTTTATCGGGGCAGGCAAATGCTGATCCGTTTTGGATTGTTTACCAACATCCAAATAGGAGAATGAGTGACCCTGTGGTGGCAAGAATACCTTATGATCTAAAGGATGAGTTCCTAACAGATCACGGTGCAGCATCGGTGTTTGGCTATCCCACGCCCACGGGCGCGTGCGGGCATACGGGATATTGGAGAGAATGGACAGAATCAGTAACGGCAAACCGAGAAGAATGGGCTACAGGGTTTACATCAGGCGAGCGTTATGTGATGCTCTCTTACAATCCACTAGTTCCTTTCTACGGACCAATATCTTCGGCTATTTCTGCGGGTACTAGCCAAAGCCTTACCGCATATAGACAAGAAACCACAGGACCAGAGGGCAATCCAACATTCCTGTATGATCCATTTACTGTTGAGTTTAGAAACACACAACCATCAACCTTAGTTGACTTCTCAGTATTCTTAACACAAACAAGCCCACTATATGGTCCAAAACTCATAGGCGGAAAACCGTGCTACCGATTTACAGATGAGATTTTGGCTGCTTCTACAGCACCAACACTACAGCAAATAGTAGATTCTTTGGATTCTTGGCTGCAATCAAACGGACTGAATAGACAATCCCAAGAATATGTAATGATTGATCTGAACAATATCTTCATACCATCAAAAATACAGCCAACATATGCAGGATCGTTTACAGATCAACAAGAAATAGAAGACAAGAATCAGATACTATCTGACATGGTGGTTGTCTTGAAGTTGATTAAACTAAAGTATCCTCTGTGTAGATTTGGTTATAACAATTGGCCACGAATACCAAACTTTGTGAATGTAGTCGAAGACCTATACCGATCACTAGAAAATCTGCCCAACGAAAATCAAAAGGCTTTAGCCATAGAGGCAGCAGAAAATGTCAAGGCACTTATCCGCGAACAAGATGTAATGTATTTGGACTGCCACTTTAGATCACCATCAATCCAAAAGAACATCACTAAATTCAAGAGGTTGTTGGATGCTAGCAAATACCTAAATGAGACATTTGTTGGGGAGGGGATAGAGAGAAAGTTTGTGATAATGGTATCCAGCCGTCTTTATAAGACAAATGGAAAGGACACACCAAACTTCTTCATCTCATCCTTATCTGATACAAGAAAGTATCTTCCCGAATACTCAGCAATCAAAGCATCGGTGTTTTACTCTGTGTGGGAAGATATACTCAACGATTCTGATTATGGATGCCGTTTGATAGATGGTTTCTATAATGATCTGAACCCATCATTTTTGCTTGATGCTTTGATGGGTTCAACAGGTCAAGATGCGGTATTTGCCCCATACAGCAAATCTCCAAATATCTTCAACCAAGACAGATCGACTAACGGGGATAACTATCAAATAATACTTCGAAGAGCAATGACCCCGTATTTGCACTATGCTTTGGGATACACAGGAGCAACAGGAGAAAATGCAGAATTCTATTCTGCTACGGGACCGACTGCACTATGCCCTTCATATTGGTTCCCCTTGGGAGACAAGAAGATAGTTGGTTATACAGGAAGCATGAACTCCTTTGAAACTATACGATATAACTTGGCTAACCAAATTGTCATGCCACTCTACTGCACCTTCAATAGTTTTATTGCAAGAGAATGGGCATTCGCAAGTCCAACAAGTGGCAATCTTGATACTTATTCGGCGTATTCTCAATTCAATAATTCTCCTGAAGTTCCATCCACATTTGCGGGATTTGTTTTGGGAGATGCAGACGGAAGTGGAGTAGTTGATACCGGAGATCTTGCTCTTCTTTTATTGGGGTGGGGAGAATATACAGGAGCATCTGAAAATTTCTATGATGCTCCTTGGGATTATACCCCCGTTGTTCAGGGTATCGAATCCACAACCAACGGTGAGTTGCTTGGGTATAACATCGCCTATTCAGATTTTAGAAAGATCACGGCTAGAGCCTTCTTCAGTATGCCCGTAGGTAAGGAATTCAATTGCACCAACGATCAGGTAAAGGCTCCTCCGTTCCCACAGGTATACGCGGAGAAAATGAACGGGCTTACCGCCCCCGCTGCCAACAACTACGATTACAGAGAGCCTGCCAATTTAGTTACGGGCGGGAAGAACCTAATACTAAATCTTGAGGCTGTCAGAGGTATTACGGGAACTCCCCAAGAAGGGGTTTCTACTCTTGTTTATCTCGGCTACTACGGTATCCGCTCTTTGTGGGCAGAACTATATGCAGTAAAGCCGTCAGATTCTAGCGGTCCCGAAAAGGAGTACATGTTGGCAAATGCTGGTCCATTCTCCCCCACATCTACTCTAATTTCAATAAATTCTCCATTCCCCAACTTCGAAAACCCCGACAGTACCGGGGAAATGTTCACAGCAAACTACTTTGATTCTAATGGTCCAATCTTCAGATTCAGAGGACAGGACTACCACAGCAACAGGCACTTCATGAGACTAAAGTTGGTATTCCGCAACTCGGCAAATGTTGTCGTTCCAGAAGCCACCAAAGTCATGGATTTTAACTACAACAAAACATCTTGAATAGATAGAGTATATGGCTTCATCTTGCTCACCAAT
>Ga0214923_10000561_pt1 | contig 55305 bp, 53 predicted proteins | sample LL1510_MetaG_FD_177993 | JGI IMG/M metagenome (GOLD analysis project Ga0214923, IMG submission 177993) | Freshwater microbial communities from Lake Lanier, Atlanta, Georgia, United States - LL-1510 | ecosystem: Environmental > Aquatic > Freshwater > Lake | place: USA: Georgia | collected...
TTTTAATAATAATGTTAGAAATACCATTGACAAATCCTGTGTTTCCAACAGTTTCCAAATCAGTAAGGTCTAGTTTCACAGATTCAACAAAATCCATAATATTCATAGCATCTTTGCAGGTTTCATTGAGAAACAAATTTAGATTGAATGTTTTGTTGTGGGAATTGGTGTGTTGTATGTTGTTATGAGTACCGCAATTTTCGCTCATTTTCATTAATAATTTATTTTGCTCTATTAACATTTCTTTGAACTCGCTGTTTTCTTTCATAAGATATTCCAGTAATTTGTTATTACTATTTTTGGTTAGTTCTTCATCAAAAGATTCCGCTTTTTTAACTTCTATATTATGGTTACATAATTTTTTATGTTTGGATAGTCCTTGGCTATATTTGTATTCTTTTCCACATTTGCATACAAATTTTTTACTTAACTCCTCGTTTTTCCCTTTTTTAGTATCCGGTGCGTACTCAACCGGTATCCTTAGATGTTTATCAGTGGCAATATGACGCTCAAAGTTATATTTTTTACTGCATGTATAATTACATTTATTACAAATAAATATATGGCTCAAACATTGCTCGTTTGGTGTATCCATAAAGTATCCACATATTTTATTCCTAAATAGTTTCCGAATAAAATAAAAATAACTTCAATAACATTTTTGAAATTATTTTATTGGCAATTGGCTAGGATGATTACCATAAGCGAAAAAACGAAATTTTGTTTCAAAACTTTTTTCGGAAATTCAAAAAAGGACATTTTAAAAATGTCCAAAAATCAAAAATCCAAAAAAGTCTTGGAAGAAATTTTCATCTTTTGTTTTCTTTAAGTTACTTTGAAAATAATATATATTATTCTTAATATTTTGTAAGTTGCATTTTTTTGGGTATTTGAGGATTTAGCACAGCGAATTCAATCATAATGGACCAAGAAAATAGACCAAAATCCACAAGTGCTCCATTGTGATAACGCATTTTGATACGTAGTCGGCGTATTCTCTCAGCAGGAGGATCAAACCACTTATAAGGAACCATATCGTTATCATACCATTGCGAAAGTGGAGTCGTAGGGACAGGGATTTTTGCAAAGCAAGAGTTTACGACTCCATTAGTTTGGTTTGTAGATTGTGTAAACCTTGACAAATTGTAAGGAGACGTTTCGTCAATACAGTTTAAACTAATATTTCCGTCATCTAGTTCCATGTAAATGTATGAAGGACCCATAAAATTAATTTTCAAAGGTGCTTGCAAGAAATACACGTTGGCTCCTGGATAGCTAGGTTTTATCCATACACCTTTGTCGCCAGGAACTAATGCAGTTCCATAATAAAACCTGTATTCATTTTCGTTAGTTGCTTTAATGGAAACAGCAGGGCACCTAACAAATCCTAAATAAGCAGGCAACCCCCAGTTACTAAAACTAGGTAACTCAGCAGGATTGAGCCTACACTCTGCTCTACGAACAACCTCAATTTCTTGATAAACAATACTATCATTTGGAAAATCAAAGCCAGAAGATTTATTACCAAAATACAATTTTTGGATAACACTGTTATAAGCAACGACAAATTCACTGTATCCTTGAAACAACGCTGCCTCCGCCGCATATTCAGGGTGTAAATTAAAAAAGTTCAAAATGTGATTAGTTACAGCTAAATTCATTTTATTTGTTAGTTCAATAGCCATTTGAGTTGGATTATAGAACCCTTCTTCCACGTCAAACAAATAATTCTGTTTGGGGTTTTCACTTAAGGCAATATAGATAACTTGAAGTAAAGGATCAATGACTCCATGATCTGATGGGTTATATATATTTTTCATCGTAAATACAAACGTCAAGTTACCAGCAGCGTATGAAAAGACATTATAATTAGAAGGAAAAGACCAAGAACTTAGCTTGACACTTTGTACATTGACGTAATCTTGCGGCAACTCAATTTCAAAGACAGCTGGATTGGGGTATTTTAAAATGTCACGATCTTCTGAATTGATAGAAACATATTTTTTTTCATAGAAATAACTTTCATTACTCGGAATTAACGGATGATTGTTGTTTAAATTATAACGCAAATTACTCATAATAAATAATAATATTTTTATTTTTAGGTTTATATAATTATAAGTATTATAATGATAAACCTAAATACTTATATAAAAGTAAATTATAAATATATATAACATGTCAGGGGCAAATTATGGCGGAAGACAAGCAAATCAAACTGCATACATTAAAACATTTGTAGAAGGAAATCCAGATCAATTATGGATCGTTGATAATGTCGCGAATACACAAGTATTATCTCCAGCTTCTCCTTACATAGACATTTATGTGCCAAATAATATATATTTAGGTGGAACCGTAATTCACTTACCTACATCTAGTCAAATAGATATACTACAATTAGTAAACAGAATACAAGAATTAGAAGACAAAGTACGTCGTTTAGAGAGCCGAGTACCTTAAAAACGAATGATTTTGAAAAAGAATGCATTTTTTAGTTCACTTTCTATATGATAAATAATATACATAATATGTATATGATTAATCAGCCGTTATTTAATAACATAGTCAATATAAGTTATGCCTTTCTTGTAGGTGGTTTAGTCGTTGTGTTATGTACAGTAGGAACCTACAACGAAAATGCTCTCATTGGTACGATTAGTGGCTATGCATCTGCAGCATGTGCTACGATTTTACTTGCTGGACTCACGTATACAACAATTATATCTGGAAATAAAAATCCCACATGGTCAAACATACTATCGGGAGTAATACCCTTTATTGTTTTATTTTTAATATTTGGGTTTTCTTTAGCAATCGTTAGCGTTTACTTTGATAAAATTGCACAAAATAAGGTAAGCAACTATTACAGTGTGTTTTCTTTCATGTCTGTGTTGTTTATTTCTATTCAAGTATTTATGTTTTATTCGGCAACTTCGCAAAAAATATTCAGAGAAAATGGTTACATTAGCGGAGTGACTGTTCTTAAAATGTTGTTAGTATCCGTAATAAATATACTTATTTTAATAACCTTAGGAGTTAGTTTGAAATATTTTTCAACGGATGGTTAATACTTGTAAACTTGTAGGTAACTCCATAATTATTTTCTGTCTCCCAAATCCCAGATATTTTTAGTAAGAATAAGTTATGTATATCTTGTATATTATCAGCAAAAACTTTTATGTTGCCGTTAGATAGTTGTTCATAAATTTTATATACAGGTGTTTTATTTGTAATGTTTAACTTATGTATGATATCTTCCTCTATTTTTTTTATACTATCTATTAATTCCGTATGAGTGTTGTAATCAAAAATACATCTGTATTTATTATAATACTTTTCCACATTAATATTTTGAAAAAAAACGGATAAATAAATACCATTCATAATAAATAGATCTGTAGAATATAATATTCGTATAAATGAACTATCGGTCATTATATTATTTTTAATAGCATCACAAAAATAAATATATTCTTTATTAAACTGATGTAATCCTTTGACTATATTCATATAAGGCTATATGCATAATTAGTTTACTCTTAATTCGTTTTGAAAATATATACTATTTAGTTATAAATGTAAATAAAGAATGTAAAATAGTATATAAAAAGTAATAAATGAAATTTTTTGAAACTCATTTTGAAGAATATATCCAGTCTTCTCAAAAAAATAATTTACATCCAAAACTAGAAAAAATATTCAAAAAATTTCCAAGTAAAATACAGGACTTAAAAAATGTAATACTATACGGTCCTCCTGGTGTTGGTAAATATACTCAAATGCTAAGACTCATCAAACAATACAGTAACACTGAACTTAAATACGAAAAAAAAATTAGTATCATATTCAATAAACAACCTATTTTTTTAAAGATTAGTGACATTCATTATGAGGTTGATATGTCTTTGTTGGGATGTAACTCTAAACTATTATGGCATGACATTTATCAACAAATTGTAGACATTGTATCTGCGAAAACAGATAAGTATGGAATCATTGTTTGTAAGAACTTTCACGACATATACAATGAACTGTTAGATAATTTTTATAGCTATATGCAAACAAATGTGAATCTTCAGAATATAAACATTACTTACATTTTATTAACAGAAGGAATTTCTTTTATTCCAGATAATATTTTGAATTGTTGTGAGACTATTTGCATTCATAGACCAAGTAAAGCATCATATTCAAAGTGTATTAAGCCTTTATTAAAAACTGTATTACCTCAAGATATTACGAATATAAAATACCTACATACTGAAAATGGTTTGTTACACACTAACAAGTTATTATGCGACAAGATTATTGCTGAGGTCATCGGTAATAATGTTAATTTTTTAAAGTTTCGCGACTTACTGTATGATATTTTCATATATAATTTGGATATTGGTCAATGTATTTGGTACATTTTATCAGAGTTAATAAAGCATGATAAAATAGAAAAGAGCGACATGTCTTCTTTATTAATCAAAACCTACCAGTTTTTACAATACTATAACAATAACTATAGACCTATTTATCACTTAGAAAGTTTTTTATTTTATTTAATAACGACTATACATAAGTATGAGCAACTATAACATTTTAGAAGATAACATTAATGTTAAGAATGCATGCACTGTATTGAATATAAATTTCAAAGAGTTACATAAAATAACCATAAAATTATTGAAAAAACAATACCACCAAATGGCTCTAAAATGGCATCCAGACAAAAATGGAAATACACCAAACGCGACTCAATATTTTCAAAGAATAAATGAATCTTACCAGTTATTATCCGGGATTGTTACGAATACAGGAGATGATCCGTGTGATGATGAGTGGAATGCTTCATTTGTTAGATCATCTACTTTTAAACATGAGAAAAATGAATATATTTCTTTGTTAACTACCTTTGTTTCTAATATAATAAAAGGAAACTATACAGATATTATATCTAACATAATTCAAACAATTGTTAGTGATTGTAAAATCATATCATTGAAATTGTTTGACGGTTTAGACAAAGAAACAACCATGGAACTCTACCAGTTTTTATGTAAATACAAACAAATATTATATTTGAACGAAGATATTATTCAACAAATAAAAGAGATCATGATAAGCAAATTTCAAAATGATAAGGTGTATGTATTGAATCCAACAATAGATGATTTGTTTGAGAATAATATATATAAATTAATGGTTGACGACAATCTATATTTGGTACCTTTGTGGCATAGTGAATTATATTTTGACGCAAATGGTCATGACATTATTGTATTTTGTGTTCCAGACCTACCGGATAATATTTTTATTGATGAAGACAATAATTTGTTAGTTGATGTAGAAATAGATCAGAATAAACTACATGATTTATTAAACCATGCATCTATTACAGTTCCTATTGGTATACGTAATTTTGAAATAAAAGCAGACGCATTATATATAAAAAAAACACAAATTTATCATTTACTCCATGAAGGAATTTCACAAATTATGGAAAAAGATGCTTATAATACGTCCAAAAAAAGTAATATTATGTTTAACATACATATTACAATATAGTAGGCTGTATTCAGCGTATTTGAATATATTTTCAAAAGTATTTGAAAATATACGATACATAAAAAAGAAAAACAACTAAGCCTTACTAGATCAAGTGTTTTCTTTTTTATAAATATGTTTTACTATTTTTGTATTTTACTATTTTATTATTTTTAGAATATATTGGTTTTAACTTTCCTTCTTACGCACTACCTTCTTTTTCTTTGCCTCAACCACTTCTGCAGAAGGAGCTTGAGCTTGGTCAGTGAGAACAGTTTCTTCAACTACTACTGGAATCGGAGTTGGTGGTGGAAGGGGCGGAGCTACCACGTCTTCGTCATCCGAATCTTCCACAAACGCACTAACTGCACCATCAGGATCAACCTCTTCAGGAGCTGGTAGAGTCTTCAACTTTTGTTTATCTTCCATTTTTGGCTTGAGAAAGCATTGTCCTTCCATGGAAGCCTTGGGTTTTTGAACAATCGCCTGCTTTAGATTCCAAGTGATGGAAACTTTACCGTTAATGAACCATAACCCACCGCATTGAATAAGAGCAATTACATGAGACTTTGGCTTCAAAAAGTCAAGAGGAGACATATGAGAGTTAACCTTTCCGCTAACGAAAAGCGGTTCACCTTCTTCATCGTAAATCTCAGACTTCCAAACCTTATTCCAGCAAGGAATCTTTACAGTAAGTGTTGGAGACTTATTTAAATCTGGTTCTTGAGTACCCTTGAGCTTAGGATGTCTAAGCATAACATTGAACTTTTCATCCATCACTTCGGTACTAGTAATGGTTTTTCCAAACCATTCCTTAGAGTTGACCATGGCATCTGCCTTGATTTTTTGTTCTAAAGCTCTTATACTCTTAAGAAATGCGTCGCAGTCAGGATTAGGGTACTCTGTGTTTGGAAATTGTAGACTCATGGTATACTTTCCAGTATGATTGCCTGCAGTATCTTTTCCTTCTTGAGCACCCCAAGTTAAAATCAGTGGAGATGCAATTGTAAGTGATTCTCTAGATATTTTGTTGTATACATTTACTACCTTTCCTCCAGAGGCATGAGCCTTAGGAGCTGAATAGGAAATAATGCTAGTATCAATTTGGGTTCCGTCAATGATTGAGTCAGTCATGGTATTCTATATGTATACACTATTTATACAGGTTATCTTTAAATCAATTTTTTTTTAATTCATTAAATCTATACAAAGCATAATGCTGTTGGTTACAAAATGGTAATATTGTTAATTATATTATAAAATAATTCAAAAAGATTTCTTTATATTATATATAAACAAATATAATGAATATTTATAAACAGGTCGTTAAACCAAAAATAGATCATGATAGTTATGTTTCTAGTATCATATCCAAAGAAAACAAGCATATTGTGTTCCATAAAAACCTAGAAAAAATAGATAATAATGATGTTGTAGTACCTTCTTTTGGTGAGCAAAATATTCTAACAAAGTATAATTACAACATTCAACAATTGAAAGGGTTTGCAAAAAATTATAAATTAAAGATTACGGGTAACAAAAAACAATTAATCACAAGATTGTATTTTCATTTATACTTATCGTATTTTGTTTTGAAGATACAAAAAAGAATGAGAGGTATTCTACAAAGAAAGTATAATGTTTGTCATGGTCCAGCTTATATGAATCGTACATTATGTACAAATAATTGTGATTTTTTTACCATGGATGATGTCAAGGACATAAAAATACATCAATTTTTCAGTTATAAAGATGATGATGGATTTATATATGGGTTTGACTTGATGTCTTTATACAATTTAATTATTAAAGAACCAGGAGTTGTAAGAAACCCGTACAATAGAAGAGAAATAAATAATGGAGTGATAGAAGACTTGAAATCATTGTTTAGACTAAGCAAAATTTTGAAGATTCCTATAACAATAGCAATTGAAGAAATGAACCAACATTTAACGGGTGAAAAATCTCTAGAGTTGAGAGTGGTAGATTTGTTTCAAGCAATTGATCGTTTAGGCAACTATTCTGATTCTGCATGGTTTCTATCATTAAATCATAATCAACTCATTAAATTTATGAGAGAGTTGATTGATATATGGATGTATCGCGCCCAACTATCTAATGAAACCAAACGAATGATTTGCCCGCCATCCGGGAATCCATTTTATAATATGCCTTCATTTAATCAATTACAGAATTGTCAAGATATAACAACTATAAGAAATTATGTTTTACCTATTTTAGAAAAAATTGTAAACTCAGGTGTTGATAGAGACAGTAAATCTTTAGGATCATATTATGTTTTAGCAGCATTAACTTTAGTCAATATAAATGCGGCGAATTCTATGCCATGGTTATATCAGTCGGTGGTATATTTGTAATTAGATCTAATTCAATCACAAATAATATATATTATGCGTTAAAACACTTAAAAAGAACTTCTCTTAGTAAGGTATAAGAGATGCCTAGAACTAGCAAACCTAAAACCGCCACTGAAGTTGTTGAGAAGAATGTTGTTGCCGCTCCTGTCCAGAATGTTGAAACAAAGCCTGTTACTAAGCAGGCCGCCCCTAAGAAGTCGTCTACTAAGGAGACGACTCCTAAGGTAGAAAAGACTGTGGAGACTCCTGTCCCAGAAGTTAGTTCTCAAAATGTTATGGAGGAAACTGTTGTTGATATTGAGGCTTCTGTTGCAGCCCAATCCGTTGAGTTTTTGGCTAAGTTGAACCAACTCAGCGTGATTATTTCATCCTTGAAGAACGAGTACAAGACCCTTGAGAAGAAGTGGACTCGTGAGCTAAAGGTTGCCCAGAAGGTCAACTCTAAGCGAAAGAGAAAGACTGGTAACCGTACTCCTAGTGGATTTGTCAAGCCTACTAAGATCAGTGACGAGCTTGCTAACTTCTTGGAGAAGCCCCTTGGCGCTGAAATGGCCCGAACTGATGTTACCCGTGAGATTAATAAGTACATCCGCGCCCACAATCTTCAGGACAAGGAGAATGGTCGCAAGATCAATCCCGATACTAAGCTTTCTTCTCTCTTGAAGTTGAAGAACACTGACGAACTTACTTATTTTAACCTCCAGAAGTATATGAGTCCTCATTTTGCCAAGTCCACCAAGGACGTTGCTCAAGTTGTCTAAATCACTCAACCATGTAAATTTATAAAAAAATAAAAAATAAATAGAAATTAGAATTAGAAATTATAAATAATTATTATAGTAAATAATAATTATTTTACATCATGAAATGTGTATATCTATGTATGTATCCTAAGTTTTCTGCGATAATGATAATGTTGATCTATCTTTTTCATTGGATGATACATGTTTGTAATGAGAATGTCTTGTAGTTTCCATTCATTTCGCCAATGAATTGTAGATAGTTCTTCAGGGGTTTGAATGATTAGATTATTATGTAAAGCTAAAGTATTGAATAAGGATTCATCCATAAATAAATTATTATAAGTGGTAGCATAATTTTCAATTACTTTTAATAAAGCGGATGAAATGCGTACGGCACATATCATTGATCGCCCAAAGGGAGGATCTAACGAGGTTTGTTTAAAAATATAAGGCCAAAACCAATGGAGAGCGTTACGAGTTGAAACAATTTCATTTGATGCGCACAACAAGTCAGCATGCTTGTTTTTATAATCAATGTTTTTAATTGTGTTTATATGTGGAATAAATACATCTTCTTCTATAAACCAGACATCAGTATATTTTGTTATTATTTTACAAAAATAATACAGGGACTTATCTCTTGAACATGCGCGATTATTGAACCACTGGACAGTACTTTTAAACCCTGCTGCTTCACATATGCTATTTTTTATTTGAATAATATGTATGTTAGAAACGTGATAGTCCATTGGTACAACATAATTATTGTCATCTATACAAACAAAGACGTCATATTCGTTGTTTTGTAGTTGTTTGCAAAAGTGATAAAACAACTCGGATGGACGTAGCGTTAAAAAACAAATTGCTTTTTTGCCCATTCTGCTGGTTATAATAAATGGAGTAATATTTTATTGAAGACTCTCAACGAATAAATGAAGTGAACTTTTTATTGTATGAAAATAAACCCATCAGAGTAGAGTATATCTTGTAATGCAAGATAGTTCACTGGACTACTTGATATTTTAATATCTTTATAATCGTATGTTTGTGAGTGGTCGCTAATATCAAACATATGATTTATGTGATCCCACAAAGATGCATCCAGATGAAGATCCTTTGTATTGTCAGATAGCCAACTGTAAAAGGTTATTTGGTGACACATTTTCGTTTGCTTGTACTTTTTGAAGTAAACCATTATATCAAATAAACTGGTATTTTTTTTATTGGAATTAACATTATAATCCGTACCAGAAAGGATACAAATATGTCTCAGCTCTATTTGAGTTAATTGAAGTTCATTTAATATACTTTTGGTACAATACAACACTGCAGTGTGGTTGATTAAACTAAAATACCGTATAACACGTGTACATCCATATACAAACATGTCCATATCTTCGCTTAGACATGCCCATACATGATTATGCATTACCAGTAACGCACATAGTTCATCCGCTTCACCCCAAGCATCATAGTATGATGATCCATAAGCTGTAATCAGTTCTTTAACTTTGGATACTTTATGTTTGGTTATATAAACTATTTTTTTTTTCAACTGGTCCATGCTTTCTGTGATGTCTTGTATTTCTTCTTGATTTTTTGTGTTTTGTAATTTTTCTTTCAGATCCTTGTACTCTACTTCTGCATCTTTACGAGTTGTTATTCTTTGTTGAATAACCGCGGTCTTTTCAGACGGAGCTTTACCATCAAATATGAAAATAGGAGTTATATTGTAATACCTTAATATGGATAACAATAAATATATATTTTCTATTAATGTATTTTCACTTTCGTATTTATACAAATAGATACTAATATCCACTGCTATTTTTTTCCCGTTTAACTCACTTATAGGAATGGTTTTGATTGAATTTGGACAATTGTTCCGTAAATATCTATTTAAACATTTAATACCCATGACTGTTTATGATTGGATCTAACTAATGATTAAATCATATTAAAATCAATTTTATTATTATCACTTATCTTGTATTATGACTTATCCGAGTTCGCAAATGCTCATACGTAGATTCTTGATAATATACTTTGTTTCATTTGGATATTTCCAAAGTTTTTTTTGTTTTGTATACTTGATAGATTGTATCAACAATTCTGCACATTTTATGTTACGTAATAAAGTTGCACTTTTGTATTTTGTAAGAATAAAATTACAGTATTTGTCCTGATTTGATGTCGTTTTTTTGAATTGTAAAAGAGAAATATTGTTAGATTCGCACCATTCAATAAATGCCTGATAATCGTTTAATAAAATACTAGTTATAACATAGTAGGCTAGCACATTTGTGTTTTCTTTGTATAAAGTGTTACGTAACGTAGATATATTTTCGTTTGTAGAATATAATTGTTTATACTTCAAGTTCATGAAATCTAACACTTTCACCATTTGAAAACAAGAATACATTTTTTCAAAGTTAATAAAAAAATCTGCATTTGTCAAAAATTCTTGTATATTATTTTTGTTAGATAACCCCGCATAACTACAAAACAATGCATTCATAATTTTAGCCCAAAATTCTGCATATGATTCGTATAGGTTAACTTCTGATCTTACTTGGAAAGTAGATAGTATTTTTTTGTTACACTTTTCATTGTTCATGTCTGAAAAATCTAATCCAAAGTTATGAAAGGTTTCATGTAAAAAAACCTTAAACCACTCTTCTTTACGAAATATAACAATCTCGGATATTTTAGGACATGTCATAGTAAATGCAGTGTTTACATTGTGTTCTCCTAATATAGATATGTTAGAAGATGGTGTAAATTTTTGCAATGAAGTGAAATATAAATATATTGTTAGCTCAGTTGCACATTTTTTTGATGCGTATTCATTTATTATTATTAACCAAATCAACATGGTATCTACATAATCATTGTATATGTGAATTTTAGAAATGGGATGATTATCTTCTAACAAAAAATGTATTTTTATGGATCTACCTAACAAATGTATGGAATAAGTTATTTCATACAAGATATGTTCGTCAATGTGTGTGCGTATTTCTGTGGGAAATCCATCTACAGGAAATGTGGTTGGTTTGGGTATTTGTATAGTACTTTCTATTTCACGGTATGACATATTATAAAATGGGTCTCCTTTTGTTTTTTTTTCTGTGTCTAAATACATCTCTGCGTTCCTTATTTCATTATACAATTCTATAAAAATATCATTGATTTTACGTGTTTGTTTGGCATGTGTTATACACATGTGTTCAATAAAAAAAGATAGTAATAATTTGCTTTTATTTGTTAGTTTCATGTATGTACTATATTATACAAATAATATTTATGTTATTTGGTATAAAATAAAATAAATATATTGCCACCTATCGTTGCATATTTTTTGATAACTTGTCTCTTAGAATCATCAAATGATCAAATGTAACGGGATCTTTTCCTCTGCTGTGATGAATTAACTTTGCGTTTTTAGTAGCTAACAATAGTTTTGTTAACGCTGGGTTTTGACTAAACTTGGCATCTTGAGCATCATTCATTTCTTTTTCGTCTCTCTTGGCAAAGAAATCAGGATCAACTTCTACATTTTTCGGTCGCAACAATTCGCCCTTATATTTTCCAGTTTTACCTCCCGCGGACTTTGCCATCTCTGAATTTCTAGAAAGTTCTGTTCCTGAATCTATAGAAAAGGATAAATAAAATTCTGGATTGTTCTTTTTAAATTTAGATGCTTGATAATAATGTTCTACGGAAGACCATCTATGATTATCCAACACAAACGGTTCAATCCAAAAGTTGGATAGTTTTTTACGCCATTGAGGTATATCTGCTAATTCTGAGAACTCTAAAGCTGAATCTGCTGGTATTTTTTCTCCAGATCCTTTTCCGGGTAAAGGTTTATCCGCTGACTTTGAATAAAACATGAACACAATATTATCGTCATACAAATTCATTATTTTTGCTTCTCCCAACTCATCAAATTTAGGAACCTCTTTTTGTATTCCAGAAAGGTTGTTCTTGAATTGATCAAATTCAGCAATATACTTAAAAATTCCTGAGTTTTTTTCCATACATTTGTCTACTATCATTCGTTTCATGTCGTAAGGTAATTCTTTGAATGTAAAAATCATTTTTTTCTTGTACGTTATTAGTTTGTAATGATTTCCAGTATGTTCTACAACAATATAAAATTCAGGATTAAATTCTCCCCTGCTTTCTATAATCGGATCAACCATGTTCCCACACATTAGCACACCATCATAATCATGTTCCCGGTATTTTTCGCTAGACAATACAATAATTTTGATATTTAAAATTCGTTCTAAGGTATTTATAGCCCAATCATCTGCCCAAAAGTCACATGTTTTTATTATTTTACGAAATTGCTCTAGATTGTCAATGGTTTTCATTATTTTAAATTCGGATAGCAACTCTTTGGACAAGACATTTTCTTTTTTTAACTGTTCGTATCTTTCTTTTATTTTTTTAGCTTCATATGCAATAAGTTTTTGTTGTTCGCGATCTAAGGTTTCTTGCAATTTTAGTTTTAAACTGTCATGTGCATTTTTTAATTTGATAGACTCTGATGTGGTATTATTAATAGCCTGACTATACATCTGATATTGTTCTTTGTATCTTCTAAATACTGGATCATCCACCTCGGCGGATAGCTTATTTCGTAACTTATTTACGGTAGTATCTTGCCCAATTTGTTCAAATGCGTCGCGAATAGTTGCAAATAAACAGTCACCTCCTCCCTCATTGTCCAAAATAGAGTAATGCTTGTTTTTCATGAATTTCTGTATCCATGTGTCGTTATCGGATTCATGATACTTTTCTTTTATATCAGACGCATCTTTAGCTGTTTCACTTTTTAATAACCCGGGTATATTTGCATTTAGTCTAGCTGTAAATATATCTTTTCTTATTTCAGGAATATTTATTTCTATCGCATCATCATCTTTACGTGCAACAGGTCTACTAGAAGGGTAATCTTTGGATGGATCTTTAGACATTTTTTGTTCTTGTTCTTGTTCTTGTTCTTGTTCTGGAACCATCCGCTCTCTTTCTATCATTTCTTTTTTTACAAATTGATATATTAGAGGTTCGTTTAGTTTTTCAATATCTAGCACAGATTCTTCATCCATATAATCCATTATGTTTGTGGATTCTATCTCATACACACCTACTTGAATGACTTTATTATTTTTTTTTACTAAATAAATAGGAAAATAGGTTATATTTTTATCTGCAAAGGTATTTTTTGCGTTTCCAATTGCCACGATCACGTCTATTCCTTTTACCTCAATTTGGTAAAGATTGCTTTCTTTTTTAATATCTTCAGCATCTACACTTTTCAACTCCTGATAACTAACAGTATTATTGATTTTGGATACTACCATTTAATTATAAAATACGTCTATATTTAATATATTATGACCAAATAATATATTTTTTCATGTATTTGTCATTCATTAGTTCTTCCATGTAGTACCATAGTTGTTGTCTTCGGCTAACAGCATCATTATTAACAAAATCCATTTCAAATAATACGATTGAGTCTATTATTTCTTTTTTTTTGTATTTTGCTATTTTTACATATTTGGTTAAATTATAGTAATCGCATATTTTCAATAGCTGGGCGATAGTATATTTTTCATGATAAAAACTATATAATTCACTAAACAACCGATTTTCTATAAAACATGGATTACCGCAGTTTATATTTTGCAACTGGTTCATTAATAAGTCAATTTGACCATCATTTGTATCATCTAATAACTTACTATCTGATACAAAAAAAGTTATATTACCATTATTTGTATCCTGATTCATGTAAATAAATATAGTATGTAATTATTTATATTTATATACTTAATTATATTTATATAATTATATTAATTATATTGTTTGTATTGTTTTGTTTATGAATTACATTTCAACCAAGTCCATATACTTGAAAATAGACTTGTTAGAAAGACTTTTGTAATCTTTACTTTTGCTAGTAGCTAATTTTTTGATGACATCTGTAATACTTGACCCGTCAATCATAATGCTTACAGTATCATTCAAAGATTCATCTACACATGTATCCTCAACTGGTTGCATTCGTTCAATTGTATCCTTTTTGTATAAAATACAAATATTTTCCGTAATTTCGTCTACCTCATTTTTTTTGTTCTCTTCATTTATATAACCCAATACCGTAATCAATAAGTTGCGTACAATTTCTACAATAGACCTTGGATTAATAACATGAGTTGTCGTCAAATTAATGAAAAACATACTTATTGCTTTTCGTTTTTCATTGACTTTGTTTATTTCACAAAAACGATCATAGTCTTTGTCAGGATCTCCTGACTCAATTTTTTGAAATAACTCCATATATGTAGCATAGTTTCTTTCAAAAATCAACCTTAAAAATTCATGATGGTTTATCAGTTTTGCATATAGGTTTGCATATATTTTTGAATAAAACTTGTTTGTAGAGGCTGCCTCAAAAATAAAATTTCCGATTTTCATCATGTCTTCTTGTAACGTTTCATTTGTCACTAACTCATTAATAATGTCTAATATTTGTTTGGATATATCTTCGTAAGTTTTATCAGTAAGTTTATTCAACATAAACCGTATTTCATCAATTTGACTATCTATACCTGTTTTTTTCTCAATTTTGGTTGGTTGAAATATTCTTAAGGTTTCCCATTCTTCGTTGCTTATTTCCATTCCCCTATTACCTCTTCTTTTTCTACTAGAGTAGTTATTGTTATTAAACATACCCATACTAGATGAACCCTGAATGTTTTTATTTGTAAAACTATTTAAGATAGGACTCTCTCGCAATTCCATTTTTTTTTTGAAAACAGGTGTTCTAATATAACTAGGCGAACCTACTTCCATGGACAAACTAGAAATAGTTTTGACCACGTCTTCAGGAACTACAAAATCAAATCCATTAAATGATACATTTATAAAATAGTTTAGATTGTATTTCATATTTTGCATATATATGTTGTGTTAATTTATTGCATATCATTTATATCAATTTTTTATTATTATATTTATTTTAAATACACTTAAACCTAATGCTGGATAATAAATATATAATGTCTGATAATATTTTCAATCAACTAGAGCATAACGATGAACTGAATAATTTAGAAATAATCAATAAATGGGACGATCTAGACATTAATACAAACATACTAAGAGGTATCTATGCATTTGGCTTTGAAGATCCTAGTCCTATTCAACGTAAGGCAATAATACCTATTATTAATAACCAAGATATTATTGCACAAGCTCAGTCTGGAACTGGTAAAACTGGAGCATTTTCTATAGGCGCACTTTCACGTATTGACTTATGTTCAAAGACAAGTCAGGTATTGATTATGGCTCCAACGCATGAGCTTTCAACACAAATTGCAGGAGTAATTTCTGGAATAGGTAGCATGATGGAAGGTCTAGAAGTTAAATTACTCGTGGGAGGATCTTCTATTAACAATGATATAGAATATTTGAAAAAATCTTTCCCTCATGTTATTGTTGGATGTCCAGGAAGAGTCTATGATATGATAAGACGAAATTATATAAATTCTAAAACTTTGAAATTAGTAGTGTTAGATGAAGCGGATGAAATGTTATCCACTGGGTTTAAGGAACAAGTATATAACATTTTTCAGTCATTTAATAATGATATTCAAGTAGCATTATTTAGTGCTACATTACCTCCTCATATTCATGCAATAACTAGTAAGTTTATGAGAAATCCTGTACAAATCACAGTTACTCCTGAACGGCTTTCATTGGAGGGTATTATGCAATATTTTGTCGCATTGGAAAATGACATAGATAAATACGCAAATCTAAAGAGACTGTATTCGTTTGTCTCAATGTCACAGTGTATTATTTACTGCAACAGTGTCAAAAGGGTAGTTGATTTATATGTAGCGATGAATCAAGATGACTTCCCTGTTTGTATGATCCACAGTAATATGGAAAAAGGAGAAAGAAGTCTTGCGTTTAATGAGTTCAAAAGTGGCAAAGCACGTGTATTAATTTCATCCAATGTCACTGCACGAGGAATAGACATACAGCAAGTTAGTACAGTTATTAACTTTGACTTACCCAAAGATGTCCATACTTACATCCATCGTATTGGTCGTAGTGGAAGATGGGGTAGAAAAGGCGTTGGTATAAACATGATAACGCGCAGAGATATTCAAAAAATAAAGGAGATAGAGCAATACTATAACACACAAATAAATGAGTTGCCTGATACTTTTTGGAGTGCTACGTAATACCGCTGAATAAACATATAATTCTAAAAGTAATCCAAAATAAGCAAATAAATCAACACATTTTACGTTATCGTACTATTACGATTATATAAACTATACTGACTAGTTAGTATCGTTTATATTTCTTACAGTAATACTAGACTACATTCGTAAAAATAAACATATTTATTTATCGTTTATGTAATATGTCTAACCCAAATAATAAAGTAAATTCAATAGAAATAGTAACCAGTTTTGAATTACCAATATTTTATAACACAAAGAAATGTGAATTGAACAAAACTATTGTGAATGATTTGGAACTAACAAGTACGATCAATGAAAAAGAACAGAGTATTTATAAACACATATTTAAGCCATCCAACTGTTTTGGAGAGATTACATTGAATAAATTTGCACAATATTATACAACTGATGTATCCTTTTTGAAGGATACCCAATGTATGATACATAAATACAGACCAAACAAAGATTTACAATTTGATAGTTATGATTTTCAAAAAATAGAAAATGCATGGAAAGATATAAAAGGAGAAACTGGATTTTGTGAAAAGTACTTGTATATTGATTGGGAATTTGGTAAATTCTTGAACACAAACCCTCAATTTTTGCAAGCAATGTGCATGTATAATATTATTTCGCCTGTTTTATCTCTTTTTTTGCCTATTTTTATTTTAATTATTCCTTTTTTTATCATAAAGTTAAAAGGTTTGCAGCTAACGATGAATGAGTACATAGATGTCCTTAAAATAATAATATCTAACCACGCAATTGGAAAAATGTTTACAAGTTTTCACGAAGTAGACTTGAATCAAAAAATATATCTCATTATTTCGGTCGCTTTTTATCTGTTTTCTATTTATCAAAACATTCTTATTTGTATTCGGTTTTATTCAAACATGAAAAAGATTCACGACTATTTATTTTTGTTCAAAAAATATTTTCAACACACGATTTGTTGTATGGATAATTATTTAGAAATAACCAATGATATAGAGTCTTACTATACATTTAATGATGAGCTATACAATAACAAAGAGATACTTAAGGATTTTAAAGTACAGTTAGATAAAATTACACCGTTAAAATTTTCTTTGTTAAAAACATTTGAAATTGGGCATATAATGAAGTGTTTTTATGATTTATATGATAATAAAAACTACAATAATGCAATTAATTATTCTTTTGGGTTTCATGGATATTTGGATAATTTGTCAGGATTGAAAACACATATAACAAATAAAAAAATAAATCGGTGTAAATTTGTTAACAAAAAAACTAGCAGTATATTTGAAAAAGCATATTATCCAAATTTAATTAACTTAGAACATGTGAAAAACAATTGTAGTTTACATACAAATATGATTATATCAGGACCAAATGCTTCTGGTAAAACAACCTTTTTAAAAACCATTTTGATTAATACTATATTATCTCAACAAGTAGGATATGGATGTTATAAAAAAGCTAAAATCACGCCTTATGATTTTTTACACTGTTACTTGAATATTCCCGACACGTCAGGCAGAGACAGCTTATTTCAAGCTGAGGCGAGACGATGTAAAGATATTATTGACTGTGTAAATAACAACATAGACAAAAGACACTTGTGCATATTTGACGAGCTTTACTCAGGTACGAATCCTGAAGAAGCTAGTATAAGCGCCATTGCGTTTATGGAATATTTGACTGAGACAAAGAATGTATCTTGTTTACTTACAACGCATTATATAAATGTTTGTAAAAGTTTACAAAAGAATACACGTATTACAAACTACAATATGAAGACAATTGTAGAAAATAATAAGTTAATATATCACTATTCAATTCAAGAAGGTATCTCAGAAATAAAAGGTGGACTACAAGTATTAACAGATATGAATTACCCTTTAGAAATTATAAATAAAACTGTGAACCCATAAGCTATCAAGTAGGCATACTTTTACATAATTCGTTTTATTAAATAATTAAATATATTGGATTTATGTAACATGGCAATAATGGAAATGTTTACCTCGTCATTTTTAATGAGTATTATGTTTTCTTGTGTTGTAATTAGCCTAGTTGTTATTTATATTAACTATAAAATGTCCGAACAGGATCATAAGATATCATCTATGTTAGCATTAATATCAACTATGGCACAAGAGTTAGATTTCTTTAGACGCAAAATGTTAGATAACTCAATGAGTGATGCTGTGGGAGGAAAACGCGTATCACACCATAGTATGTCGTTTGAATTAGAACCTAATAATAAGTTGATTGAGGTTTCGGATGAAGATAGCCAGTCAAGTGACAATGATGAGGATTATGAAGATGAAGATGAGGATGATCAGGATGATGATGATGATGATGATGAGGAGGGTGAGGAGGGTGAGGATGATAATAATGAAAATGAAAATGAAAATGAAAATGTAAAGGTTTTAAATATTCATTTAGGAAATGACCAATCTAGTCATATGCTAGATACTACACACTTTAAAAAACTTGATAATGAGAGATACGGTGTCAGCGACAACGACGAAAATGAAAGCGATGATGATGTAGATTTGGAAGATGATATTATATCCATTAACTCTAGCGATCTTCCGAACGTAATTTCAAATACATCTACAGATTTGACAGATACAATTCATTTAGAAGAACTCATGAGTAACAATACAAACTTGCAGTTTTTGAAGAGTGTTGATATAAATGGTTTAGTAAATAATGATGATAATGACACTCACACAACTCAAACATACTCGGTAGATTATAAAAAAATGTCAGTACAAAAATTGAGGAGTATTGCTATTGAGAAAGGAATACATGTAGATGTTTCCAAAATGAAAAAGAATGAAATACTCAATTTGCTTTTGAATCCTTAAATATTATCTAATAATATAGTATGTCTTCCTATTCAGGATTTAATAACAAATACAACAATATGCCTCCGATGATGAGTGATGGCAGAAATTATGCAAGTTGGCAGCCTGAAGCCGTAATTAATGACAATATACGAAAACAAGAAGGAATACAATCTAATTGGCAATACAGACAATTCTTACAAAACAATGCTGCAAATATTATGAAATTCAATTATTTAGACGCAGTTAATGCTTCCGGAAATAATCCAAACACGTATGTGAATACACAGCCTTCTAGTAATGTACCATTTGTGTTTAATTCAACTCATGACCAAAGTAAACCAACTTATGGATACAACAACAGTGACTTGAAACAATTTTATTTAACGCGAGAACAATTGAATGCGAGAATGATTTCTCCGTCTATTCCTACTAACTATTGAACCATAGTTTTAGCATTTCAATATAATAAATTACGATTTAATAATTTATTATGTATAGTTTGTATAATGAAGTTTGTAAGTATTGATGTTGGAATCAAAAATTTATCGTTTTGCTTATTTAACAAAAAGAGTGATTCCAACTATTACCAAATTTTAGCATGGGACAACATAGATTTAACAGAAAAATATGAAAGTAAATGTATAGAAATAGAAAAAAATAGTCTTTGTGGGAAACCTGCCAAATTTATAAAAGATTCCAAATGCTATTGTTTGAAACATTCCAAACAAACTAACTATTTATTGCCAGCTTCTGAGTTTCAGTTATCTTTTTTAAACAAACAAAAAATTCAAAAGTTGATTGAAATAGCTAACAAACATAACATAAGTTATGAAAAACCTTGCAAGAAACTGGAACTCGTGAATACAATTCATGAATTTTCTGTAACCAACTGTTTTGAAGCGATTGTTAAAACGAATGCAAATAAGGTAGATTTAGTTACAATTGGCAAAAACATTCAACATAAGTTTGATCATTTATTTAAAGACCATATAGAAACCATAGAAACGATTATTATTGAAAATCAAATTGGACCTCTTGCAAATAAAATGAAAACGCTTCAAGGAATGTTGTCTCAATATTTTATTATGAAAAATAATAATATTAGAATAGAATTTATTAGTTCCAGCAATAAGTTAAAAGAATTTATCAAAGAAAATGATGCTAAATTGGACTATAAACAACGTAAACAACTAGGCATTACAACATGCATAGAAATTGTTTCTAGCGAGTTTCAATATGCGGATTGGGCTACGTTTGTCCAAAATCATAAAAAGAAAGACGATTTGTCCGATTGTTTTTTACAAGGTCTATGGTATATAAAGAATAAATTGTAATTTAGAAAATATATTACTGTATTTACAAAATATATATTTAATGATTCGTACTACTTAAAATTAAATGTTCTAGGTTTATCATAGTATTATGGATTCGGAAATTATTGATATATCTTCTATTAACTTTGATAACTTAGACGACTCTCCTTCTACCACTAGTAATACAAACACAAGTGGACTAAGATCCTCTAACTTTGGAGGTGGTATTGAGTTATTGATGAACGACAAAAAGAAGGATTTGCATGCTCCTAGCAGTGATATTGATATTGAAGATTTAAATAATTTAGAAAATGAATTAAATGATTTAGCCAATAATGATGTACCTTCTTCTCTTCCTCGCGATTTTAATTCAGGCATGTTTGGTACTAAATTCAATTATGACGACAAACCATCGGTTCGGTTTGATGAGGCACCCAGTTCCAATATAGGTGTATCAACTGCAGAAACCGCAGATGATCGTAAAACATGGGACGGATATGGAAAATTTAATAATATTCCGATTAATCCGGATAAACAAGTTTCTTCTCAACCGCAATTAACCAAAGAAGAACTCTTAAGAGAAAAGTTTAAATATTTACGAAAGTTGGAAGCTTTGGAAAAAAAAGGGGTAGAACTAACTAAAAAATATACGATGGAATCATCCCTAGCTGAAATGCAAGGCGAATACGAAATGATTATGGAAGAAAAAACAAAGCAAAATTCAATTAAGTTTCAAGGAAATATGATGATGGCGATTATCAATGGAATTGAGTTTTTGAATAATCGGTTTGACCCGTTTGATATCAATTTGGACGGTTGGGGAGAACAATTGAATGAAAACATTAATGATTATGATGATATTTTTGGAGAGTTATATGAAAAGTACAAATCCAAAGCATCTATGGCTCCTGAATTGAAATTGTTATTTCAGCTTGGAGGTAGCGCAGTTATGGTACATATGACCAATACTATGTTTAAATCAGCGATGCCTGGTATGGACGACATTTTGCGTCAAAATCCTGATCTAATGCGATCATTTCAGAGTGCAGCCGTAAATTCCATGAATCAAACAAGCCCAGGGTTTTCTGGATTTATGAGCGGTCTAATGAATCCAGATGAAACGGCTATTCCAAAAGGTGGTCGTGGTCCTCCTGCTCCTATGGCAACACAAGGTCCCAATGCAGTTCCTCCTCCACAAGGAAGAGGTGGAAACAACATTTATGCAAATCGTCCTGATATCACGATGGCTCGCAGCAATTTTGTAGACGATGGCATTGATATCAAGGAAAACAACTATATTCAACAGGCAGAACGTAGCCGTCGTCCTGCAACACGACCAGATATGAAAGGACCCAGTGATATAAGTGATATTCTATCTGGTCTTAAAACCAAGACTATCAATATTCAAGAATCTTCGCCTCAAACGAATGATAGCAGTACCATCAGTATCAATGATTTGAAAGATATTCAAAGTGATGGAAATGTTCCCAAAAGAAGCAAAAGACGACCAAAGTCAGATAAAAACACAGTGAGTTTAGATATCTAATAAAACTAGAAAAAAATATATAATATATTATATATTATATTATATATTATATATTATATATTATATATAATAATGTTTTTTGTAGAAGCGGAAGACATATATGATTTTGATAAAATATTATCAAAGGAGTCAAGCGAACTGAAAGAGTTTGTTCCATATGAAGCAGCAAAACAACAGAGTTTTACAAACGAGATACATGGAGAAAAATGAAGTTTCGCCAATATAGTTATGGTAAGAAAAGTATAGATACATTTTTGAATAAAATTAAGGAAACCTTTGGAGAAAATATCCTAATCGGTTATGGTAATTGGAGTAGGTCTACACAAATGAAACATTTTATGCCTACGATGAATAAAGGATTAAGGAAATTAATTCATAAGAAATATGATACAATAACTATAAATGAATGTAATACCAGTAAAAAATGTTGTGATTGTAATAAGGATTTGGAATATTACAAGGACAAATAAGGTAAGAAAGTGTTTCGTCTGTTAATTTGTTCTAACTGCGTGAGTTGCGAAAACAAAAAAAACGTATTTAGAACAAGAGACGCAAACTCTTCAAATAAACATAATGAAATTAACGAGTTGTTGGATATAAACCCAAGAGCGACCATTATGTTTCCACATTTCGTCTTTCACCTCTTCATCCCAAAGGGGGACAAAAAAGAAGAGGAAAAAGTAAGACCATCATAATTGATTTTACATTTTTTGATTTTTTTATTCCGTGAAAATCGGCGTTTTAAATGTCCAAAGGTGTAAATTTACTGGTTACTTTTTATGTCTTAACCTTCGTTTGACTCTTCTCGCAAGACGTCTAATATCTACACAAATGTATTTTAGAGCACTTTGTTCAGCAGGTAGCAAATAATTATTTTCTACATAGTAAGTCATACATTCATTTAGGTTATGACGAAACTCCCTGATTGATGTTAACCAGTCTTCTAACATTTCTTTACTATAACTGCTAATCCAGAGTTCAAGAAACTCTTCTATCCACCAGTGGAGTTCGTTTGTGTGGCGTATTTGTTCAAATACATATTTTTTTTGCATGATTCCGTTGAAACAACGGAGTGGATAATCATTCAGGTTTTTTATTAGCTCAAGATATTTGCGATGATTGTTGTAAGCAATCTCATAGTAAGGTTCCAGATATTCTGTATTATCGGTCATTGCGCTTGATTTATGTTACTTTACTTTATGAATCCGCATTTCAATTTTTTATACAATTCAAACAAATATAATATCATTATATAATAACAATATCATATAATGTCACGACGTAAAGTAATAGGAGAAGGTTCCTATGGATGTATTCATCAACCCAGTTTACATTGTAAAGAAAACATTCCATTGGATTACGATAAATACATATCCAAATTAATGAAAACTACCAATGCTGAAAAAGAATTAAGGGAATTTGTTATGATTTCTAATTTAGACAAAACAAATGAATATCATTTAGGAACACCTACTATATGCGAACCTGATACAAAAGATCCTGCGTTTGACGATGATATAGAGGAATGTATGCATTTCAATAGTTCTAAAATAATGGGCCATCCTAATGAATATCGTTTACTTATTCAAAAAAGTGGAGGTTACGATTTAAGCTATTTTTGTAAACATGAATTAAAAAATTTTGTAAATGAAAATCCTCAAAATAATTTAGTATTTTGGTTACAAGTATATCATTTATTAAAAGGCATTCATTTTTTTAAAAAACATGACATTGTTCATTATGATTTAAAACCACAAAATATTGTCTTTAACCCTGAAACAAAAAAGTTTATGTTTATTGATTTTGGATTAATGAATAAAAAAACACATATAATAAACAGATCTAAAACAAGTGTTAATTACACAGCCAACTTTCATTGGTCGTATCCAATAGATAATGGGTTTTTAAACAAAAATTATTTTGAGTATTACAAGAAATTATCAAAACCCAATAAAGAAAATTTTAAAAACACATTTTATCAAAAAATTTTTAACGATACTGGTAAATCTACCAACTTAAAGCTTCAAATAAAAAACGCTGGAGGATTTCAACTTTTTTTTTCTTATATTTATTTGCAACCACTTGGAGTTTCCGATAGAACGCAGAGAATTAGAAATGTTACTAAAACGTATAATGATATAAGTGCCTTTTTTGATTCATACAATGATTCTATTAAAACGCAATCTTATGAAAAAGTCATTGACAAAACAGTAGATTCTATTGATATTTATGGGCTTGGCTTTACCTTGAAATTTGTCCTGAATCAGTTTTTCCAAATAGGCGCTATTCCTGAAGAGTTTTATAGAAAAGCTGCAAATTTATTTGAAGATATGTATAATTTTAATTTTAATTTGCGGGTTGTTTCCATAGATAAAATTATGGATGTATATGAACAAATTTTGTTAGAAACTGGCGTATTGTATGCATTGAATAAACAAATAGAAAACAGAGAAATAATAGATAATAAAATTGTTGTACCAGATATCGTATCTATTGCAGATACTACTCCAGTACTAATAGATCCGGTAAATCTGACTCCTGAATTAGAAGATTATGCTCACAAAGATGCGTTTGAAGTTCCAAATGGTTCAACTTCATGCAAAGATTCTAACAAAGAAGTTAATCCTCTAACAAAACGATGTGTTAAAAAATGTACGGCTCCAAAAATAAGAAACAATAAGTTTCGTTGTGTAAATCCAAAGAGAAGCATAACTGTTAAAAAAAGTAAATACACAACAAATATCATTTCATGTTCAGAAACAAAAGAAAGAAATCCTTTAACAAAACGATGCGTTAAAAAATGTCCTCATAATAGGATACGAGACGCCTGTTTTCGGTGTATATCTGCGACCCGTAAAATTATGAATAAGGTAGACCAAATATGCAGCGATTCCAAAGAAATAAATCCATCATCTGGAAGATGTGTAAAAAAATGTACGCATAACAAAATCCGTAACAATTGTTTTCGTTGTGTGACTAAAAAAAATATAATCCTATAATCCTATAATCCTATAATCTTATAATCTTATAATCTTATAATCTTATAATCTTATAATCTTATAATCTTATAATCTTATAAATATATTATAACATATAAAATATATCATAATAAAGGTTAGCTATGTTATATTATTAATGAGAATCAGCAATCTACGTGGGTTCATATTTTTATTTTATATGTTTCAATTTGTATCGTCGTTTTATCATGAATACGGTAATTTGAATAGGTTTCCTAAATTAATTCTTTATTCAAAAAAAACACCGCATGTATCCTTTACTCCAAGAACGGTAAATCAAGAATTATATGTAAAACATCTTAGGGACAAAGATATCAAAATATTATTTTCAATAGGTCCCGCAGGTACAGGAAAAACATTGTTAGCATGTAATGAAGCAATAACCTTATTGAAACATAATTTGATTAGCAAAATTGTCTTGACACGTCCAGTGGTACCTGTGGAAGAAGATATCGGGTTTCTACCTGGAAATTTGGTAAAAAAAATGGACCCATGGACGCGTCCAATAATAGATATTTTTGAAGAAAAATTTTCCAAACAAGAAGTCGATAATTTAATAAAAAACAACATTATTGAAATAAGTCCTCTAGGGTATATGCGTGGCAGAACATTCAAAAATGCATTTATTATTGCCGATGAAATGCAAAATAGTTCACCTAACCAAATGTTGATGTTAACGACTCGTATTGGAGAAAACAGCAAAATGATTATTACAGGAGATTTGAAACAAACGGACAAACCTTTGAAAAGTGGACTATCTGATTTTATTACACGATTTCATAGATTTAGAGATAAATATATAGTTTCTAATGAAAATGTAAATTGGTATAATTATACGGCACCTTTTGTGAGAGATGTAGGAATTCAAATTATGGAATTTAATATCAGCGATATTCAGCGTCATGCAGTAGTAAGTAGAATACTTGAAATATATGATGATGATGGAGACAATGTTGTTACCAATAAAAAATATATCAAATATGACTTGTTAAAACGAGAAGATTCTATGAAGTTAAGCAATGACATACCTAGTGACATGAAACCAAAGACAAAGAAAGAAACAAAGAAAGAAACAAAGAAAGAAACAAAGAAAGAAATACAAAAAAATGCAATACTATTGACACTAGAGACAGATAAGAACCAAACATATACGAATCCCAAGTTTAGTCTTGTAGGAGACCCAAATGATGCAGCATTAATTCCAAAGCATTTATACTAGTTCTAAATATAAAATGACTAATATAAAATATATATATTTATTATATGAAAATAGAACTGATTATATTTGGAATTACTGCATTTTTAGTATACAATGCATATCATGACGGAAAGTACAGCAAGTTTTTGGTTTCTTGGAAAAAATATATTCAAATGGGAACCATTGCATTGGTAGGGATATCATTGTATTTGATGATCAAACGTAACCCATTGCAGTCTAAAAATTTGCTACTGTATGCTAACAACGCGGTAAAATATATGCCTATTGATAAAACGTCTATGGATATGATTAGTCCAATTTTTGATTTTACCAATCACAAAAATAGTTTTATGGAATCATTTCATTCCGAATTAGATCCTGAATATGATATGAACATGACCTCGCAAGAACGTCGTATTCTCAATTCTGGACATAAAGGAACCAAACGTTCTGTTAGTGAAACAAAGAAGAAATATGTGGCTTCCAACCAAGATTGGAAATGTGGAGACTGTGGAACTAGATTAAATGCATGGTTTGAAGTGGATCATAAGATACGTTTAGAACATGGAGGTGGAAATGATGTAACGAATTTAGTTGCTCTTTGTAGAGAATGTCATGGAAAAAAAACGGCAATGGAAAATATGTAGAAATATTGTATTGTTATATAGTATGACAATAAATAACAATACAAATAGTAATTCAAATATAGTTAATAATACAAATACTAGTACAAGCAATAATACGAACCCAAAGACATTAAGAACACGATACATAATTGCCTTTGTTATTTTTATAATTGTTCTTATTTTGTTAAGTATTTATAATCCCTATGGAATACTGACTAGTTATGCCGGACCAATTATTTTTGTATCCGCATTCTTAGCAATGTTTTTGTTAACAATGATTGTTTTTTATGACTACTTGTTTAAAAATCCAAATTCCATGAATGTTCCTAAAAACTTATCTAGTAATATTTTCTTTATTTCCTTTGCATTCTTGTTATCAGCTGGAATAATTGTGTTTTTTATGTGGATGATGGGTTTATTTGAAAATAAACCGGATACAAGCACAACAGGTATAGGCAGTTTTATCATTAATTTCTTACTGTTGTTTGTCATGATATCCATTGTTTATAAACTGTTTACAATGACGAATCTAACAAAATCTCCTATAGGTCGTGTTATTTTATATAGCATATTTTACATTCCATGTTTGTTTGTGAATTTGATTGAAATGATTATGAAAGAGTATCATCAAACTACAAAACCAATGGTAGTTCTTTTATGTATGGAGATAGTTTTGTTTGCATTGTATTTTCTCTATCCGATCATTACAAGATCTATTTATACACAAGGCGGAAAACAACTTATTAACCAACCAATATCCTTAAATACGGAACATACATTAGCAACGTACCAAACTTTGAATGATGGAGATGAATACATCTATAACTATGCTTTGTCCTTTTGGATCTTTATTGACGCCATGCCACCCAATACAAATGCAAATTATGGAAAATATACGAATATTTTAAGTTATGGAGATAACCCTAGTGTACGTTATAACCCGTTGGCTAATTCACTTGTTATTACCGTTTCTCAAGACGCTACACCCCCTGTATCTTTGGTTGATATAACGCATAAGTTAGAAGATAGAATGTCGGAAGCTAGCCCGGAACAAGTTTCTATCATTGAAAAGGTTATCAAAAATGTCATTAGTAAAGTGAAAGATGTTCCAATACTAAATGAACATGACGAGTCTGGAAAACGAATTATTTATACAAAAAAAGATGTGTTATTACAAAAATGGAATAATATAATATTGAATTACAGTGGAGGAACTTTAGATATATTTTATAACGGAGAATTAGTAAAATCAGCGATTGAAGTGGTGCCCTATTTAACCTATGATACATTAACGGTAGGGGATACAAACGGCATTAGCGGTGGCATAGCAAATCTTACTTATTTCAAATCTTCCTTAGACGCTTTTAAAATCAATCGTTTATACAGTTCTATGAAAGATAAAAATCCTCCATCTTTACCTGAAAATGATAAAACCATTGTTTGAAGAATATAATACAATAATACAATAATACAATAATACAATAATACAATAATACAATAATACAATAATACAATAATACAATAATACAATAATACAATAATACAATAATACAATAATTTTAGAAAAACACAGATAATTTCTAGTTCTATAATATATAATGGAACTCAAAAGTATACTGTTAATTCTATTTATTATTTTATTACTGTATATAGTTATTAGATATGTTATGAAAGATGCAAACACGTTAACTGGAATTATGAGCGGAAAAACAATGCAAACTATTTCTGCCTCTAGTTTAGATACTTCTAACACATCGTCGAGTACCAGTAATTTTTGTTATTCCATATGGTTCTTTATAGATGACTGGAATTATCGTTACGGCGAACCTAAAGTTGTCTTTGGTAGAATGTCTGGAGGAGAAGGACCTTGTCCAACAGTTGTTTTAGGCGCTTCTCAAAATAATTTACTGATTTCGCTGCAAGTGTATCCAGGTACAGATTCGGTTGCAGATGTGGATAGTTCTACGTCCACTACTAGTCCAAGCTCTTCTCCTGCTCCAGTTTCTACCAATACGAATAAAAACACGATCGTTCATGATTGTAATGTTGGAAATATTCCTTTGCAAAAATGGGTGAATTTAATTGTTAGTGGGTATGGGCGTTCTTTAGATATTTATATAGACGGAAAACTAGTACGTACATGTGTTTTGCCAGGGGTTGCAAAGATAGATTCTTCTTCTAATGTTTACGTGACTCCAAATGGTGGGTTTTCCGGATGGACTTCTAGATTTCAATACTGGCCAGAGTCATGCGATCCTCAAAAGGCTTGGAATATTTACAAGAAAGGATACGGGGGAAGTATGTTGGGTAATTTGGGACAATATTCTGTAAAAGTATCATTGATGGAAGGTGAAACCGAAGATGTTAGTTTCCAATTTTAAGTCAACATTTTGGGAAAAGATTGAGCCAAAATCATAAATAAAATTTTGGTTGGCTTTTGGAGTGTTCGCTTCGCATAGCCTTTTTAGGTGGAAAGGTGAAATATGGATTTTTTTTATATTATATATATAACATGAATAATCAAAATACAGGATCAGGGACACTATTTAAGCAATTTTCTTCATCAACCAATCAAGTAGCAAATTCAACCAATGATTTTTTTCAGTCTAATAGTTTAATAGCTAAAATTGCATTTCTATTGTTGGTTGTATTTCTCTATATCATTTTATTGCGTGCAGGAATTTATCTTTTAGGCTGGTTTTCTAACAAATCTACCGGGTCTCCCAAAATAATCAATGGCATGGTAGATGCAAAGCAACTGGTGGTAGTTACGCAGGATCCATCATTACCAGGTTCAGTTACCATAAATCGTTCTATAAATGCAAGCGATGGTATTGAGTTCACTTGGTCAGTTTGGATTTTTGTGGACGATCTTACGTACAATTCCGGTAAATACAAATGTGTGTTTTACAAAGGAAATGACAATGTTCAAGATACTGGATTGAATTTTCCAAACAATGCGCCTGGATTATACATTGCTCCTAATACAAACAACTTGGTTGTTATTATGAATACCTTTAGTGTCATTAACGAAGAAATTGTAATACCCGACATTCCTTTGAATAAATGGATTAATGTCATTATACGTTGTGAAAACACAAACTTGGATGTTTATGTAAATGGTGTCATTGCTAAAAGTCATACATTACATGGTGTACCCAAACAGAATTATGGAAACGTATATGTAGCTATGAATGGAGGGTTTTCAGGATACATCTCTAATTTGTGGTACTACAATTATGCATTGGGTGTTTCTGAAATACAAAGATTGGTTTATAGAGGTCCTAATACAAAAATGTCAGGGTCTTCAAGTGCAATGGATATGAAGAATCCAAATTACTTATCATTGAGATGGTACTTTTATGGTGCAGGAGATGAATATAATCCAACAATAACTGCGAAATAAAAAACAAATTATAATTTACGGTTAAAATTATATATGACAAAATACAATTATATAATTTTATTAGCTTTCAATAATGACAAACACCTTGTACCAAGAAGGTTTTTTTCTGCGTTTGTTCCAAGTTGCAATTTTTTGTTTTTCTTCCGACATGTAATAATACCTATAAGACAATACTGGATCGTCGGATTTGTATTGTTCCGGCATAGCTAGAGCAAATGGCGTTAGCTCTCTTTCTTCAAATGCATCATCGGGAGGCATGTGATCACGTAAGTACAAGGCAACTAAATATGATTTATGAAATTTGGTTTCTGGATGTCCATACCGATATCTCCATTCGGCATGTAAATGATCCACCAAATCTAATACCCAGATAAAATTTGCTTTGGATTTTCTGCACCAAATGGTAACAGGGTGATTTTTATGCGCAAGTTTATACAGACATTCATGCATATCATTTGGATCTAATATTCTTTTGGCCGAACAAAGCATTTGTACTGCTTCCAATAATATTTTACTTACATGTTTGTCCATCATAGACTCTGCAATCTCTTGATGTATAAGTGAGAGAATAAACAAGTTCATTATGTTATTGAATATACTTTGATATTGATTTGGATATATATATCCTTTATTTTATAAAAAGTTTTCAATTTTATTTTTCATAAAATAAATTGGATTTATATTTTTGCACGTTTCTAAGGGTTGACTAAAAATTAACTGCTTCTATATTTTCTTGCAGTATTATATTTTTTCATTTTTTGAAAAATTTCAAAAAATTCTCGTTCCAATTCTTCAAGTTCATTTTTTTCATTTACTTCCCCACAGCATTTGTTACTAAGTTCATTCAGTTGATATATTATTTCAGGATTATCCGATGGAGGTCCTTCATATAAAAATCCTGATTTCCCGCATAAATTCTCATCATTACGACAATGGGTTGCAAAATTATATAAACGTATATAACCATTATTATAAGACGTTTCTTGAAACATTTTGCATAACCCTAAATCGGGGTTGAGATTTTTATTTGGAATAAAATGTTTACAAGAATCACATAAAGGTTGATATGCAAATATAGAGATGAAACACGATACGCAGATCAAATATGCTAACATAATTATCTATCTACATTAATACTAACGTTATCTTTATATACTTGTGAATAATATTATATAGAGTATCTTATAATAGTTTACCTGGTAATATCATCTAAACGTTTTTTAATTTTACATCTTTCAAAATATTTTAGACGTTCAATATTGAAACATTCTTTGAAATAAGTATATTTGTTTCTATAATATTTGCCTCTTTCCCCACACATGGATTCCTCTTGTCTAGCGGTTTTACATTCATTGTAGTCTAATTCGTGTTCTATCACTTCTCCAGATACCAAATACTCATACTTATCAAAGGTATAAGATGGAGATGGAAATTGTGTTTGATTTTGGGTTTCTACTTTTGGAAATAATATGCATTTGCCATTAAAATCTTTGTTTGACTTCCATAATTCAGGGTTATGTAAATAATACTTACAATCTACACAAAAACGATTTACTTTAAATGCATGTATAAAGGTAAACAAGCTTAGCCAAATAAATATAAACATTGCCAATATATTGATAATGACAACGATAACCTTTAAATTAAAATTACTGTATTTTTACAAGATATAAGCCGAATAAAAGAAATATATACTTAATGTGAAAGCTATGGCGGATCTTGTATAATTGATTGTTTTTTCGCTAATTTGTAAATCACTATGTAAAACAAAGTTGGTTCCAATTATGCTTCCCAAAAACATAGTAACAATAATAATGTTTCCTATGAAAAAATTAATTTTATCATCTCTATAAAAGTGCCATACAGAACCCGATGTAAACGGAAACATCAAAATATATAATACGGTACCCATAATAACCTTGTAATCAGTAATAATTTTGGTTATAGATAGTCCAGCTAGTACAAGTGCGATGTTACTAATACCCGTAAACCCTGTGAGTATTCCACTAGTTAAACCTAACAAAATCGCTATAATAATATTTGCATTCATACTCATGCTTATCCCTAAAATATACTATTATACAACATATTATTTGATAGTGTTTTTTCTTAACATTGTATAGATATAACAATATATAAAATGAATTTAAAAATAAATTGATATATAAATTAGTTAAATATTTATGTCAAACATCCAATCTATTCATAAAATGCTTAACGATAAAAGTGATAAAATGTTTGACGCAGAAAACGACGAATATATTGAAACACCTTGGACAATAATTGAATCTTACTTTAAAGATAAACACTTGGAAAGACTTGTGCGACATCAGTTAGAATCGTATAATAATTTTGTTGGACACCAAATTATTAAAACAATAGAAATGTTTAATCCTATTAATATTAGATCGGAACAAGATTATGATGCAGCTTCTGGCAAGTATTCATTGGAAATATCAGTTACTTTTGAAAATTTTCATATTTATCGTCCTCAAATTCATGAAAACAATGGAGCTACAAAATTAATGTTCCCACAAGAGGCACGACTAAGAAACTTTACTTATGCAGCATCTATGACCCTAGATATTAATATCAAATACGTTGTAAGAAGTGGTGAAAATTTGGCGAATGTGAATGTATTTTATAAAAATTTGCCCAAAATTCATATTGGTAAATTGCCAATTATGTTAAAATCCAGTATTTGTGTATTGAGTCAATATAAGTACATAGAAAACATATACAGTGGAGAATGTAAATTTGATGCAGGAGGATACTTCATCATTAATGGTTCAGAAAAAACAGTTTTGGGTCAAGAACGTGCTGCTGAAAATAAAATATATTGTTACAATGTTTCAAAGAACAATACTAAATATTCATGGACGGCAGAAATAAGTTCTATTCCTGATTTTAAATGCATCTCGCCTAAAAAAACAATTATGATGATTAGTTCAAAAAATAACGGGTTTGGATTTCCTATTTGTATACAACTTCCAAGAATCAAACAACCTGTACCTTTATTTATTATATTTCGTGCATTAGGTATTGTATCAGACAAGAGCATATGTGAGTATATTTTATTAAATATAAATAGTGACCAGCATCATGATATGTTGAATGCATTGCAGGCATCTATTATTGACGCAAATCAATACATTACAAAAGAAGATGCAATCAGATATGTAACTAGTTTTGTATTATACACTCCAATTAACATGGATAAAGAGGCCGGATCAAAAAAAAAATTAGAGTTTGCATTAGATGTTTTGAATAATGACCTGTTTCCACATTGCCATACCATCCAACAAAAAATATATTTCTTGGGATACATGACCAATATTTTGTTACAAACCAAATTTGAGTGGATCAAAGGGGATGACAGAGATTCTTACTTGAATAAACGCGTAGACCTAACTGGCAGTTCCTTGAATAATTTATTTCGTAACTATTTCAACAAACTAGTTAAAGATATGGAAAAACAAGTAGTCAAAGAAATCAATAACGGAAGCTGGAGATCTACCGAGGATTATTTGAATATCATAAATTTGACCAATATTTATAAAATTATTAAGTCAACTACTATAGAAAATGGTTTCAAACGCGCTTTAGCAACAGGTGATTTTGGGATTAAACATGTGAATAGTAATAAAGTTGGAGTTGCGCAAGTGTTGAATAGATTGACTTATGTTTCCAGTTTGAGCCACTTGCGCAGAATTTCTACGCCTACAGACAAAAGCGGCAAGTTGATTCCTCCTCGTAAACTACACAATACTTCTTGGGGGTTTTTGTGCCCTGCAGAAACTCCAGAAGGTCAATCTGTCGGAATAGTGAAAAATTTGAGTTACATGACGCACGTTACTATCCATTCAAACAGTTTGTCTTTGTATGAATATGTGGAACCTTACATAACTAAAATAGAGCAGTTAAAGCCACATGAGGTGTTTGATACTGTTAAAGTCATTGTAAATGGTGCATGGATTGGAATTACTAGCGTACCAATGGACTTGTATACTTCATTGAAGGATAAAAAATGCAAAGGCGTTATTAACATTTACACATCTATTGTTTTTGACTACAAAAAACAAGAAATTAGAATATGCAGTGACAGTGGAAGATTAACGCGACCTTTACTAAGAGTAAAAGACAAGACAATTTTGTTATCTACAAGTATTTTAGACGATTTAAAAAATAATAAACTAAATTGGGATGATTTATTTATTAACTGCAAAATACCAGATGCTATTCTAGAATATATAGACCCTGAAGAGCAAAGCTACAGTATGATTGCCACAAAACCATGCGACATTGCTAAAACAGAACATATTATACACAAATATACTCATTGTGAAATACATCCTAGCACAATATTTGGAGTCATTGCTTCATGCATACCATTTCCGGATCACAACCAGTCACCTAGAAATACCTACCAATCGGCAATGGGAAAGCAAGCTATGGGTGTCTATGCGACAAACTACAATGAAAGAATGGACAAAACTGCATACGTATTAAATTATCCTACCCGACCTTTAGTGGACACGCGTATCATGAATATGATCAAACTGAATGATATTCCATCTGGATGTAACATTAACGTTGCGATTATGACTCATACAGGGTATAACCAAGAAGATTCCTTACTGGTTAATAAAGGATCTATTGAAAGAGGATTGTTTCAAGCCACTATTTATCATACAGAAAAAGACGAAGATAAACAAAAAATAAACGGAGATGAAGAAATACGGTGTAAGCCAGATCCTGCCAAAACCAAAGGCATGAAGTTCGGTAACTACAACAAAGTTAATTCCAAGGGTCTCATTCCTGAAAACAACTTAGTTGAAAATCGTGATATTATTATTTCCAAGGTGAAAGTAATTAAGGAGAATAGAAACGACCATACGAAGGTTACTAAATTTGAGGATGACAGCAAAATTTATAGAACATCCGAAGAAGTATATATTGATAAAAATTATATAGATCGTAATGGGGATGGATATACTTTTGCAAAAGTAAAATTACGTGCAACAAGAAGACCTGTTATAGGAGACAAGTTTTCGTCACGACATGGTCAAAAAGGTACAGTTGGTAATATTATTCCTGAAGAAGATATGCCGTTTACCAAAAATGGTACCAGACCAGACATTATTATTAACCCTCATGCGATTCCATCTCGTATGACGATTGGACAATTGAAAGAGACACTACTTGGAAAAGTATTAGTAGAACTGGGACTGTTTGGAGACGGAACAAGTTTTGGAGAGTTGGATATCAAACACATTTCTAAAAAATTATTAGAACTAGGATATGAGGCAAATGGTAATGAACTTTTATACAATGGTCTTACGGGTGAACAGTTAGAATGTAGTATTTTTATGGGTCCTGTCTTCTATCAGAGACTTAAACACATGGTAAATGACAAACAACACAGCCGGTCTATTGGTCCGATGGTGAATTTAACTAGACAGCCTGCAGAAGGAAGGAGTAGGGATGGTGGATTACGTTTTGGTGAAATGGAGAGAGATGGTATGATTGCTCATGGAGCAGCTAGGTTTACCAAAGGTAGAATGTACGATGTCTCTGACAAGTATCAAGTCCATGTTTGCAAAAAATGCGGACTTATTGCGTCGTATAATGATAAACTTCATATCCATCATTGTCGCACGTGTGATAACCGTGTGGACTTTGCGTATGTAGAAATACCTTATGCTTGCAAATTATTATTTCAAGAATTAATTACAATGAATGTTGTACCGCGAATGATTACAGATCATTAGTTTACACCAAGTGTATAACACGATTATTATAGTTATATTTATATTTGTAATAAAAAATAAACGCTTATAATGATAATACCAGTTAAACAAATACCTCCATAAATACAGTACATAGTTGAAAAATTAGGATTTTCTTTTATTAACAATGAATTTGTAATACTATTTTCAATATCGTTTGTTTTACTATCCCTGTTTTCTAGGGTATCGGTTATAATATCTGACATCATAAGATACAGTATAATAAGAAAAGTATTTTTATTTTATAACGCTAGTTTTTTACATAACATAAAAAAGAATTGTGTAAAAATACAAAATACAAAATATAAAATACAAAATATAAAATACAAAATATAAAATACAAAATATAAAATACAAAATATAAAATACAAAATATTACATGTAATATGAAATTGCTCCTAAATATAAAAACAATACAAGCATAATATCCGAAGACTTTTTTACTGAACTGGTAATTATTTCTTTGGAAAAATTGGTTTGTTTAATTTTGTATAAATCTTGAATAAAAGGTATACAGATAAATGCTATCATACTACCAACATAACTGTTATATAAGTAAGCCAATTCAAGACTATTTAAGAAAATGTTGCTGTATAGGATAAAACTTGCAAAAAACCATGAATTGTTATTTCCAAATAGAACGGGTATAGTATAAATATTGTGTTCTTTATCACCTTCTAGGTCACACATATCTAACAGTAATTCATTGTATAAACAACCCAAAAAAACCAAATTAAGAGAAATAGTTAGAATAGTAAATCCATCGTTTATTCCTAATAATGTATCAGTTGACAAAGCTCCGAAAAAAATAGATAATGCTACCAATGAAGCACATGACAAGTTTTTAACAAAAGTAATTTTTTTGAATACAGGGGTATATAATAAGATATTTAATATAGACACATGAACCACCCATTGTAAATTGGTTGATAATAAAGATAAGTTTAAGTATTCTGCAAGTACCAACAACAACATGGAAGCAAACACAGCTTCTTTTATAGTAATGATACCTTTTACTAATGGCCTGTTAGGATTATTGTGTTTATCTATCTCTACATCATAAATGTCATTTATAATCATACTACTTGACATTATAATAACTGTATCTACCATGGTAACTAAGAATTTGGGCAGTAAAAAAACTGTATAAGATGGATGCACAATCCACCCTCCAAATAAAGTTAGAAATAAAGTTGGTAAAACATTAATAGGTCTTATTAAAGTTACTAACCCATTTATTTTTTGTTGAATAATTTGTAGTTGTGATGTGTTATTGCTAACAAGTAAGTTTTTATTTGGTGTCTCTTGTATTTTCTTTGTGTTAGGCATAACATTATGTGATTTTTTTTCAAATAAAGGTAGATGTAATAATCTATGCGTTTTTATTTGAAAAGCAAACTGAGGATACATAAGGAGGCTTCCTATAAATAAGCATTTCAATATACATGAACCTTTCATAATAAAACTAAACAGTATGTATTCTAATTATTCTATTGTATTTAACTGATTTATGTTAGAAAAACAAAAACAAAATTTAATGAGTTCAAAATATATAAAGATTAACTAACAAAATAGTATAATACATGTACTTATTGCTAAAAACTGGATGGTTACTTTCTATATGGTTTGCAAATACGGCTCTGAGTTACCAACTAAACCGTCGCAGTTTAAAAATGATGGATGATTTATCTACCATACAAAAATATGGTAATTTTTTTGTAAAAGAACCAGTTTCCAATTTATTTCAAGATATTACCGATCATAAGTTGTCTAGTATATTTATCAACAAAGCTTATAATAAAATTTACTCCGTTGTAAGCGATGTAACCATCAATGTAAATGCCAATGAAGATATGGATATGTATGTGAAATATCATACAACAATCATAGATCCTATTATGGCTCAACCTATCATAGAGGCAGCGATTCAAAACAATGTAGATACAAAGGTTATAGATTTAACACCAAGTACATTTGTAGCAGTCCAAGATATTTTAAAAGCGGTAGGAGACTTTGCTAATTTTGCATTCCCTTTATTTTTGTTGGTGATTATTTTGCAAGCCATTTTTGCCGGTGCAAGAACTAACCAAATGGGAATGCCAAGATCTTCCATGAATATACGAACACCCGGATCTTCAGGGTCAGGTGGGTTGAATTTTTTGAATAACAATAACAATAAACAGAAGTTTGATAAGGAGGTGACATTTCCAAATATATCTTTGTCCAGTTGGGCAGGTAGTCCTGAAGTTTTGGAAGAATGCAAAGAAGTAATTGCTTATTTGGAAAATAAGGAAACATTCCAGCAACTAGGAGCAGTTATGCCCAAAGGAATATTATTAGAAGGACCTCCTGGAACGGGAAAAACTTTGTTAGCAAAGGGTATTGCTAGCGAAACCAATGCATCGTTCATATCTATGGCTGGGTCAGAATTTGTAGAATTATTTGTGGGAATGGGAGCTTCTAGAGTAAGAGATCTCTTTGATAATGCTCGTGAAAATAAACCATGTGTTATTTTCATTGATGAGATTGATGCAGTAGGTAGACAACGTGGTGCGGGTATTAATATGGCAAATGATGAGCGAGAACAAACCTTAAATCAAATATTGTATGAAATGGATGGATTTAACAACAACGATGATATTTTAGTATTAGCGGCAACTAACCGAAAAGATGTGTTAGATCAAGCATTGTTAAGACCTGGACGGTTTGATCGGATTATACGTGTACCATTACCAGATAAGTTTTCTAGAGAAAAAATATTGGATTTTTATTTAAAGTCAAAACCAGCAGAAAGAAACATTGATGTAAGTGGTTTAGCGGAAATAACCGATGGTTTTTCTGGAGCACAATTGAAAAATTTAATAAATGAAGCAGCCATCATGTCTGCAAAGAAAAAGTCTTCTGTTATTTTGGAACAAGATTTATTCAATTCTTTTGAAAAGTTAATTGTTGGGTTAGTTAAATCAAACAATGATGTTTCTATTAACACACAAACACGAGTAGCCATTCACGAATCAGGTCATGCTTTATTGTCCATGTTATTTAAAGAATACTTTCAATTACAAAAAATATCCATTCAAGCAACTTACAATGGAGCTGGCGGATATACTATTTTTACTGAAAATGCAGAAATCAAGGAAGGAGGACTGTATACCAAAGATATATTGAAAAAACGGTTGACAGTTACGTTAGGCGGAAAAGCGGCTGAAAACATTTATTACGGAGAAGACTTTGTATCATTAGGAGCAGTACAAGATTTACAACAAGCAAACAAATTAGCACAACGCATGATTGGTAACTTTGGTATGGGAAAAGACCTAGAGGTGTTCTTTAACGAAAATATCAATGATGAAAGCAATCCATTTTTGGGAAGAGGGATATCGGTTGGTTCTAAGTATTCCGAGAATACAATGACCATGATGGATGCAGAGACATTATCTTTAGTAGTAGATGCGTACAATAATGCAAAAGTCATGTTAACAAAGTATAAGGACGTTTTAATAGATATGTCTGAATTATTGAAGGAGAAAAAGGTATTGAATCAAGAAGATGTTGAACAATTTAAGGCACGAATATATGCAGAATAATGTATACTAATACAATTTTGTATTATTTAATAATAATATTTAATGTTATATTTGATAGTTATAATATAACATTATGAAAAGCCAAAATATGATTCGTACTGGAAAAGAAGAAGAAAAGGAAGATAACGATATGCATATTCTTAGTGGAGACAATACTGCAAACGTAGATATTGAACCTGATGTTAAAGCGAATCATTTGTATTTACAAATTTGTGCATGTTCGTTTGTATTGAATTGTTTTACAAAAGATAGTGTTGCAAAAAGTTCGGATTAACTTTACAAACGCTTCAATCCTCTTACTATAAATGTAGTAAGAGCAAACAAAAACCCTCCCCATAAGGTATCCATGATTGCCGTTAACCATGACCAGTTTGAAAATAATGCCAAATTGGTGGTTTCATAAACGCCATATATCACGATACCTAGTAAAAATGCGTCACTAGGACTTTTGTTTGGCTGAATAATGAAATAATTCAATCCGGTTATTAAAAATAAGTAGCAAATAAATGTTGCCGGGTAATTTATTTTTACTGGTGAATTCTGTACTTTTTGTATTTGATTAGAAAAATAATCCTTCACTAAATTTAGATAAATGCTGTCAATAATCACTAGAGTGATTGCAGAAATTAACAAAGAAAACTTGAACATATCTATAAGATATAGATATATTTTATTTTTATTTATTATGCGTTTTAGTTATCATGATTTTTAGTTATCATGAATTTAGTAATATTTTATACATTGATAATATTTTATATAACACTATTATATATAATATGTCAAATAGTATAGGAACTGGATTTTCTCCGACTGCTGGAGGTGGAGGTCTTGGCGATTTATTAGGCTTTATTAATGGTATTGGAAAAGATTTGCCGATTATTGCAAAGGGTAATGCACTAGGAATTTCTTTGGGAGGAGGTATCAAAGGACGTATGCCACAATCTGTCTACACAAATGACCATGACAATGACTTTGCCCAAACACGTTTTACATTACGCGAAGCTTGGAATACCACTAAATATAGTGGTCAAAACGGGTTGGCAAACAAACGTATTATTACACCCTTTCGTGCTGTAAACAATGCAGGAGATGTGTTAAGTCGCAAAAATTATAGTTGCGGAGGAACTTGTCAAACATTTCAAAGTCGTCCTAATTTGAAAGGATTAAGGCAACGATTTGGAGCTATCCAGAATATTTGCGATGAAACCTTAGTTCCGCCTTCAGCATGCAACGTTAAATGGGTGTATGATGGATCTGATTATACAACTTATTTAAAACAACGTGCTGTAAACAAAAACTACAACGACAGATCATTTGGAGGAGATCAATATTCTAGTTCTCAAAGCGCCATACGAGCTATTAAGAGGTATTAATCCAACCTTTAGAAGGTTGGTCTAAACACAATTAATAGTTTGCAGATACGTTGATGTTACATTTCCAAACAGCGATTTGTTTTGTCAATCTTTTTTGAAAAGTTTAATATAGCTCTATATTAAATATGTCTACTCCTTATGCTATTTCTACCTCTATTGGTTCTATGAATTATGATAACTATGTAAATTCTCGCATTACAGGTCCATTGAACACAAATAAATACCCCTCTGCAATGCCTTATCATAGTTATGGCACATTAAATGGTATTCGCCCTACCCCTCCACAATTTTTTCCTTCCCAAGACCCTCCTTATGCTTCCGAAAATAGCAATGCAAGACATCAATATGTTAGAACCGCGATAAGTGCCAGTGCTTTAGCTAGACAAAAAACATTAGGTAAGTTATCTTCTCCAAATACATTTTTTTCTTTTTCAACTGGAAAACATACGGCAGTTTCTACCCATATGAATTATATAGAACCTCAGCCGTCGTCCATGTATACAAATACATTGAAAAGTAATGCTGTAGGGAAAACTGCGTATAAACAAGGGTTACCTAATATCGCGCCAACTTCTACGAAATGTTATTATCCAAGCGGTACGAGATCCAGTTTACAAAGAGCTAGATCTGGTGGATGCGTTGCTCCAAAAAAAAAAGGAGCAATAGAAAATACAAGCTTAAGGAATGGACAAACCTGTGCATGGGGTTCACTCCCAAGACAAAATTATTGACCTATTGTAAATAAAATATAATCTACCATTATAATATATAAATCCGCAATGAACAAATATTTAGTTGAATTTATGGGAACTTTATTTTTGAGTTTTGTTATTTTTTCTACCAATAATTATTTAGCTATTGGTGTTGCTCTAGCATTGGGTGTTTACTTAGGCGGACCTATTTCTAGTGCAGCTTACAATCCTGCAATTGCTATTAGTTTGTTAAGTGCTGGAAAAATAGGTCAAAATGATTTGATTCCTTACATTCTTGCAGAAATTGCAGGAGGCCTTGCTGGGTTTGAGTTGGCCAAACGTGTACTAAATCGTAAAATTTAAGAGTTTGAATATTGTTATAATATTATAATTTCTTTAGTTATAATATAAATACAAATGAAAAAATATAGATCCAGTAGAGGTAAACATAAATACAACAAGAGAGGAGGTAATACTTCATACGGAACATCTACAGATACACCTAACACAATTAATACAACTATCCCTAGTAGTCCTAACAGCACTAGCGGATTTATGAGTTGGATGACTAATGCATGGAACAGTACTAAAAAAAATAGTCAAGGTTTATTTAGTAAGTTAAGTGAATCAACCTCAAACATGATGAACAAAGCGAAAACTAGCTTAGACGGGGCTACTAGTTCTACCCCTGTGTCTAACAACACACCAGTTAATCCTAATGTATCTACATCTACAACAACGATGCAAGGAGGTAAGACACGTCGCAAAAAGGGAGGATACAATATTGCTTATAATGCAGCTCCCGTTTATCGTTCTAATGTAGCAGCGCCAACTTATTGGATAGGCGGTAAAACACGACGTAGATTATCCAAAAAATTAAGAAAACACAAAAAATAAAAAACGAATCAAATACTGGAATGAAATAATAAAAAAAGATAAACTTTTTATTATTTTTTATTTTTCATTTTTTCATTTTGGTCATGAGACAGTATAGTATATAAATACCTAATACCCCTAAACTTGCAATGTAACCTTGGATAATAGGATCATCCGGAAGTTTGAATGCATTTTTATGTTTATTTTTTACTTCCATACTCGTAAATGTTTCTTTGCAACGTTTATCAGAAAAACGATTGTACTTATCTGGAAAAACACAAGGATCCATGTTTTTCAAATCAATTAAACTAACAAAATGTGTTTCTGTTGACCGATTATTGTTAGTATCAATTGTTTCCATTGTAATTTCTTGACATTGTTGTTTTCCACCTGATAAAAATGCTTGAAAAATGACGAACGGATTTAGTACATTTAGGTCACTTACAGCGCCTGGTATTAGCCCTTTGAATTCTGAGAAATTTACACCTAACCCCGAAGAAATAAAGGGTATGTTTCCTGCAGGTACGTTATCTACATAAATATAACGGTCTACGTCTTGTCCATTAGATGGATCCGTGCATTTAGCACCAGTTTTTAAAAAGAATTTATTTCCTAAAGGTTGACCAGTTGCAGATGCATTACCTTTTCCAGTAACTAATAGCTCTACGTAATTTACTAAACCATCAATATCCTTACTTAAAGCACTAATACTTCCTTCATCCGTCATTCCAATTTCAGAAGGAGTTTTGATATACTTGTAGTAAGGGTAATCCGGTCCAAGTAAACGTTCTTCTACCCCCTTTACATCCGTTAATACTTCTTCAAATAAATTTGACATTAATTATATATTATATAATTAGCTATATAATTATTGTATAATTAGTTATAAATTAGTTATATTTCAATAGTTACGATGTTCCTGTAATTGTAGGAGGTGTGGTTCCTGCCAGTTGTTGTCCAAGGTCGGACTGTTGTTGTACTAAACCTGCCATTTGTTGGTTTAATTGATCTACTTGTTGTGATAAACTATCAACGGTAGTTTTTATAGATCCCATTTCATCTAAACGTTGTTTCAAATAGTTAATGTTTCCTGCGTTTTGTTGTGATAATATCAAAGCGTTTGCTGGATTACTTGTATCATACGGAGCAAATTCGGGAGAAGTAGAGGTGGATTCCATTCCTTCTATTAGACTATTCTTAGAGCAGGCTAAAAATAGTTGATAACTAATGAGTGCAACAAAGAGTACTACTAGTGTTTGTATAAACATTACTATAGTATATAAACATTATTTTTATATGTATTTTTATTTTACGGAACTACAATCTAATTTATAATTATTACAATATATAATAATATATTATAATAATATAATATGGCTTCTGCATTTTATCCTCTAGGAATGAAAACATACAATAATCATGTGCCACAAGGCGGGTACAAAACATGGAAAGGAAAAGGTTTGTATAGCAATCCCGTGGGTATTACCAGCGGCAACTTAAGACCTTTAACAAATAAAGACCCTGCGAACGACGCACCTTCTAAATTTGGATTACCGAGACCAATTAAGCAATATAGAAGAGGCACTTCTGTGCCTGTTCCTTTTCCCGATCCTGAATCTTGTAACTTTCCAGCAGAATTAAATTACTATTATTACTCCAATCGTCAAGTAAAGTCATCGGTAAGAGATAATATGGTTTCCCAAATGTTAGATACTCCTGGAAGATTTATTGTTAAAAATAATGAACCTAAAACAGTAAATACTTATGATAACGCTTTAATTGACGATTGTAAAACATGTAATGGAATTGGTATTGTCTCCGGATGGTATCCAATCAATAACTTGACTGAAAAACCACAGCCAAATGTAACGAACCCTTTGCTATGCTGTAATCAACAACGAAAAGCCATACAGCGCGTTTTACCTGCAAGTACCATTTTAAAGAAAAACTATTACACTACAACGTATCAGTATTTATTCAACCGTTGTCAAACTTATGACCAACGTGCTTTTAACTTTGTAAGAGGTACAACCGACCCGCAAGTATACAATAATCCTCTTGTTACCGCAGGTGAAATTGAACTTAGTAAACCAGGAGATCCGTTATCCTATGCTAATTTATATGTTGCGAATTGTAATCCGAACAGCGAAATAACAACAGCTGCAAATTGTATTGTGGTAGAACGTATTGTTTCTATTTTAATATCTGAAAACATTATGAATGAAGAAGACTATGCAAAATTCAAAGCACTAAATAATTACACAATAATAGCTTTTATTAATTTTTTGAAATCACTCCCTAATAAAACCAGAGTAGATTTGGCACTTGTGATTGCAACCCGCATTTTAGCAGATCCATACAACGGAGCACTGATTAACGGACCTACTAACCCTAAAGGGTGTTCAATAGTCCAATACAAACCAAATAATCCTCAGTTTGCTCAGCAAGGCGCAGTTTCTAGTAGTACCCGAATACTGAAATTAAACGTGAACACAATTGAACAGAATGCGGCAAGTATTCAAAAAAGTAGACCTCCTAACTTATATAGTAAATCAATCATGGGAGAATTACCTGAAACGTCTTACATTTATAAAAACAAAGCACCCGTATGTAATCCTGGCGTTTACATCAAAAATGGAAACCCTAGAATATGTAACAAAAATACGGATGACATGTCCAACACGAATCTAAATCCAGTTGCTACGTTCAATTATACAGTGAATCAGTTGTCAGACATGACTGCTGTCGTAAATAACTGATTTTTGTATAGAATGTTCATCCAAAATAGTTTCTATAACAATATCTATATCTTTCGCCAACACTTCTTCGTAGATTTCTATTTGGTCGTGTAACTCATTTGGTAAGAATACTTTCAACTCTAGTCCAAATTCTAGTTCAGCATCTTTAATATCTAACAGGGAATCTTGTTGTTCTCTATCTTCTTGACAGTCTTCTAAATGTGTTTCTTGTAAAGAAGGTAACATGTTTTCATTACTTTGTTTTATGTGTAAAAAAATATTCGTTTTATCAACAAATTTATTGTGCGGTATTTTATATTTTTCACACCACAAAATGGACTTTTGAATATTATTACGTTTCATGATTTCTATTTTGTCGTCTCTATTTTTGTTTTTAAGGGTATTAACGATTAACATCATATTTTCAAGTTGATGTTGCCCAATAACTACATTAGACTCTTCTATTTTATTGATAAAATAATAAGGAATCTTGGTATCTATAAGAGAATCAACTACATATTCATAATGATTATTTTTCATTTCATTAGTCAACTTGGATAGCGTTTCCTTCAAATAATACATATAACTTGGGTTTATTCTGATAAAATGTTTGCATACAACATATCGGTCATTTGATATAACATTTGAAATGGATGGTTTTATTATATATATCTTATCAAACATTCCTGATAAAACATATAGTATATCAATTATTACTTTGTGATAAATATGTCCAACTTTAATTATACTAATACCATTTATATTTTGATAATTAATAATAAGGTTGAACACATGAATTATGTTTGTAAAATAATGGTTTTTATCTTGATAATCTTCTTTATCAAATTCAAAAAATAAAAAATCACTAGATAGATCCACACTGTGCTCCTGAGATAAATAACTTATTTGATCAACATCAAAATGTTTATGTATGTATATATCATCTTTCTCTTCTCGCAATACATTCAAAAAATAACAAGATGAATTATAATTTGGAGTAAAATGCATACTGGTTATTCTAGATTTGTTAGTAAGTAATTCATTTAAGTTACAAATATGAAACAGTTCTATTAATTCATAAAATATATTAGACTCTGGTTTTATTTTACTTACAGATATACTTGTATCAGGAACATTTGTGTATATAAATTCATAGGTGTTTATAAACATAGTCATCCTACTTAGTGTATGCATATCATAGTTGTTCAGTTGTGACTGTATAGAAGACAACCAATGGTCTAAACTTTGACATACATAAGGCTCTACTAGTTCGGATTTTATGAAAGTATACCGTATATCTATTTCAATACTGTTTTTTGGTAATATATAATAATTCATGATTAACTATTATATATTGATGGTATTGTTTATATCTTTTATGTTCAATTCTTTATCTTAACCAAAGTGTTCTTATTGTTACATTTCATGGTTGTTATATTACAAATCGCCTACTACATCAAAGTGTATTTGTTTTTTAGTAGACCTTTTCGTTTTCATTTTAGGCTGTACCGATTGAATCTCTAGAACAGGTTCATCCGGAGAGTCAGATGACGCAACGAGTATTATTTTTTTATTTAACTTTTTAACTTTAGGCTTGATTTCTTGAATCGCTTGTTTTGTTTCTTTTTGGGAAATAGCTGTTTCTTTTTTCTCAAACACAATCTCATCGGGTAATCTAGATATAAATGATTCTGCAATTTTTTTAGCATTCACGGTTCTAATTTTTTTATAAATAAAGTATCTATTCAAAAAGGAAATGTCTTTTTCATAGTTTTTCATTTCCGGAGCATGCCCAAAATCATTCTCTTTAGAAGGATAACGTTTGATTTCGTTCATCATTAAACTATACAGTTCATTGAACATACCGCTTCCTTCTGGTATTCCAATTTTTTTCGCATCTTCTCTTGGCAATAGGGTAAACCCATAATCTTCCATGATACGGTTTAAGTAGTCATAATTTACTAAATATTCTGGAAACATTTTGTTAATAGAATCTTGATACACAGATATTTTGTAGCCAATACAGCTTTCATCATCTTCTAAAACGTTGTGGTCATACTCTTTGACGACTTGCCAAACCTTTGTATCCTTTTCGTATATTTCAATGCTGTCTCCTACCAGTTTTTTACGTAACTTATTAAATATAGTTTTACCATCATAGCTGGTACCAATAAAGTACCCATTTAACTTTGTACATTCGGCAACATTTCTCAAAAAATTATGTAGGGTTCTAATACTCTCAAACATGTAATGAACTGCAAACTGACAAGAGGACACATTAAACCCATCTTCACCTTTTCCATATTGACGAATAATTCCATTTCCTAAATTTTCTTTTGATCCTTGTCCAAAAACAGCCTTGGTAATTTGAATAGCTTTATCATTTAACATAGCTTCTCCGGTACGAATATTTAAACTAGCATTTCCATTCACAAAAAGCGCATAAGGCATATTTTTAAAATCCTTTTTAAAATTTAAAAACCTAGCGCAAGCTCCATTGATTCTATTTTCTAAATTGTCTTTAGAAATATCTATTCCAAACACAAATGATAAATTAGATGCAATCCATTTTGGCAAATCTCCTCCTTTTCCGCATGCATAGTCTATCAAGGTATCTCCTTTCTTTGAAACACGTTCTATTAGCAGTTTTTTTACAAATAGATTATGGAAATCTCGCATTCCAACGGTATCTGTTGTATTTGTTACACGGTTGTAATAAACATCGTCCTCAGCTAAGACATCAGGTATATGTTCGCCTGTAGTAATCATTTCTAAAGTTACTGGATTATGTATAGATACCCAGTTGTCATCTGCCGTTTTATAGTCGTTTGGATAAGTTTTGTCATATCTTACTCTTAGAGGCGTCCATCTCCAAAGACCAGTCTTTGATAAATCATAACTAAATTCTACAACTGCGTTATCTTCTATTACCTCCCTTTCTTTGGTGAACATTTGATAAGTCCCATTATCGTCTTCCTCTAGTACTATATTACACAACCCTGCATTGTTTCCATATGAACTTGTCGGGTAGAATTGAACAGGCCGCCAGTTTTTTTGTTTACTGCCTTTCTTATCTGTAAATTCAGGCAGTTTATCCTCTATTATATCTTGACAAGGATTTATATATCCATGATCAGATTCGTCAAACCCACACCTGAGGACAACTGTTTTATATTGCGTAAATTGGGTTACAGTTAGCATGTCCATTCCATTTTCAAAAATTGGTGTAACAATGTCACCTCCATTTGGAGATTTTTGAGTTGTGATCAAAAAGTCAATTGTATTGAAGTGGGGAGGTTTCCATTTAAAAGAATATTCCCATGTTTTTATTGGCCTGGTTACGCCTGGTTTGTCTCCCCCTACGCCAAAATTAGATGGAGTAAAAATCAATCCATCAGTGTTGTATTCATAAAGACCATCTTTCACATTTTGAAGAATATAATGGCATGCGTCAAATATGTTTAAATCTTCATCTTTGTGCGAAATTCTTTCCGAATGACTTACAACAGGGTAAAAGCGTTTGGTAGTTATTCGCAACTGATTTGTAGGATTTGTTTTATCAGTAATAGAGACTATGTTAAGTTTTGCGACTAAATTCCTCAAGAGAGGAAGCCTTAATCGGTTACTATTCATGAGATCTTTTTCTGTCGTAGATGCAAATCCAAATGATCGTATGTCTTCACCATTCAAGAAATATAAATCAAATGCTGCATATAGGTTGATATACTGTTTGTTTTTGTTGTGTAATATTAACTCTCCATCCAATAATGAATACTTGAATTCGTTTACTTCTGTTTTTGAACCTGTAAACATTACCTCCATTTTTGAACTGATAAGATACATTTTACCATTTTTATGAATAAACAACAAACTTCGTTCTCCATCTGCTTTATCTGTAACAACATAGTCTTTACGTATGTTTGGAACATTCATGTTTGGATTGATAGGAACTATGTTTTTAACATGAAGCGTTACAGATGACGGACCAATAAAATCACTTGTCTTTGGATATTTGTGCTTATCTGGGTTGTAATGATCTCCTTTGGTTAGCTGCATGTATTCGTCTAGTACACTTTTCTGTTCTTTGTAAGAAATTGGATAGTTCGTTTTTTGAAGTCCTGAAAGTACATTTTTGGTAATTTGTTCTATTCCTTTCATCATTTCTTCTGCAGTTTTGAACATAAATCTAGCTTCGTTATTATTTACTTCAATTTCTATTTCATAATGTTCCTGGTTTGTAAATACATTGGATTCTCCAACCGTATACGTTTTGATAGGCCAACCGTTAGTATCCTTAGATGATGTGCGTACAATACTTAAGTCAATGCGAAATGGTAGTCCATTTTTGATTAGTGACACGCGGTTTATGTAACGAAACCCTTTTTTTGTTCTAGCCCAGTTGTCAAATATATCTTTAACTAACTTACTATTTCTACTGATGGTTTCTTCTCTTGCAAAAGAAACACGAAAATTAAAGTCATCGTAATCCGCTGAATTTATTTTACGGTCATCTACAAAAATAGGGCTTTTTTTCATAACTGTAAGTGCATTAGCAACACTTTCAATATCATTCGTTTTGCAATATTCTTTGATTGAATCAAAATTGTAAATCTCTAACCGTATATTGGATGATCTAAACTGTCCAGTTTTTATATCCAGAAACTCAGTTTCAATTTTCAATGAATACTGACCCTTAGGATCCTCTATAAAAAACCCCAATGATTGCAACTTCTTTATTGCATTGTCGTAATCCATTTTTGTTAGAGGTTTAATTCCTTTGGTTCCAAAACGAACCTCAATTTCGGGTTCTCCTCCATCATACTCTTTTTTTGATAAAAAGGTTTCGCATATTATTTTCAACTGCTCTTTGGGAGGTGCTTTTGGAACCGTCGGATTTTCATAAGCTTTTCTATATTTTGTTTTATTCATTGGTTCTGTCATTTTATTATATAATAAGCATACATATTTTTATATTCTTATTCAATTTTTTACAAATTAAGAATAATCATTTCATATAATTCTGCTTTTGTTTTCTTTTTTGCGTTTGTAGGTGTTGCTTGTTCAAGTCCTAATTTTTTACATATTTCTACTAAGTCAGCATACTTGTACGAAGTAATAGATTTTAATTTATTATCTAAAGATTTCATATTATAATAATTTTCTTTATAATAATTTATTTTCTCTGCATCACAAGGAGTCAAGTCTAAAGAATATTTTACAGGCTCTTCTATACTTTTATGAATAACATAAGTATTATTAGAACTATCCGCAGAAACATGTGTATTTTCAAAATATTTTTTGTTGTCCACTACCATAACACTTATATTAGTAATAAAGCACAGAGCTATAAATGTTTTTAAAGTAATTTGTGGATTATTTGTAAGATCATTTTCTATATCCGTTATTGGTTTTATTTTGTGCATTTTTAAAATGTCTTTTTTTGAACGAATCAACTCAATCATTTTAAATTTCAGTTCTTTTTCTTCTACAAAATGTTTATTTCCTATCATGTTGTATTTATCAATACCCATATGCAGTACATAAAAACACCAAAAAAGGGTGTCCTTATGTTTAGGTACAAACACATCCTTTTTGTGTTTTGTAACAGGAGTTACATTACTCATGATTTCACAATGTGAATACTTTTCCATATTTGAAGAAGAAAACATATAGGGCTGTAAATCTTCTAAAATAAGATGCATCATTTGCGTGTCATTTATTGGCGCATTGTTTATGTTATTATGCAGATTTAGCAACTGGTTTATTTTATCATTAGAATATGTATTATCATATTGCATGGCGGTCTTACTCATTAACATGTAATATCTTTATTATGTTTTATTTTTTATCATTTATAAAATAAGTATTTTTATAAGTTTCTTTTTGTTGTTCAGCTTGGCTTAGCTCTACCTCTTGTTTTTTTACATAATCAATGTAAATACTCAGTTCATTAATAATATTTCCAGGAAGTTCTGTTAAATTAATATGGATACCATATTTGTTTTCATTAATGATGACTTCTTTGTGAGAATGCAAAATTCTTAAGACTTCTATTTGATTAAACTTAGACATACTTTCTATTGTCTCTCGTATAGTATTCAACACAATAGAGTTATACTCATATTCTTCTTCATATTCTGTATCTGCTTCTTCCATGTTTATATAATTAATTGTATATGTTTAAATATATTTACAAATACAATTTCAAAAGTTGGATGCATTTAATGTATATGATATTATGTAGTGATAGTTTAGCAACTTCAATAAATAATAAGTGTATTTACATTTATCATAATAATGTAGACGTAAAAGGTCTAAAAACAAAACAACTTAAAAATAGTGTTGTATGGTTATATATAATACAATGTTACGAGAAGAGGAGATACGCGATATTCTAAAAGATTTCCCGAATATAGAACTTTCTTATGAGACACTCTTACATAAGAAAGTTTATGATGCGGATATGATTATGGCTATTCCAGATGGACACAAATATTTTGTATGGTTTACTACCTATAAAAAGGATAATGTATGTTTTTTGCTGCAATTAGGCGAAACTAATCAACCGATCAATAAAAAACATATTGTACACGTGCGTATATGCAGGCAACCGTTTCCCAATAAGTTACACTACGGCACTATTTTATACGGAACGATGTTTAAACACAACAATCTATCTTGTTTTGCTATAGAAAATGTCTATTCTTGGCAAGGAAATTTGTTGCCTTGTCAGACCCTTTTTTCTAAAAAGTTGGAATACATGCGTGAATTATTAAAGTCTATTACCACAATTTCTCAGAAACAAAAACATCTCTTGTTTGGAATCCCATTGTTTGTAAAAGGAGGGACACAATTTACAAAGTTGTTAAGTGATATTGAAACGTTACCTTATAAAATCAAGACATTACAATTCAGATATTTGTACGGAGATAAATCAAGCCAAGTATTGTTTATGAATTATTTCAAGCCAGGAACGTCTTATAAACAAACTAAACCAACACCCAAAAATAGGAATGAAATGATGTTTAAGATCGTGCCAGATATACAAAATGATATTTATCACTTGTATCAACCAAGTTATAGAAATGGTCAAGAGATATTTGAATATTATGACATTGCTTTTATTCCAGACTATAAAACAAGTGTCATGATGAATTCTTTATTTAGAAACATCAAAGAAAACACTAACTTGGACGCTTTGGAAGAAAGCGACGATGAAGAAGAGTTTGAGAACGAAAACTCTGATAAATTTGTGGATTTGAATAAATCGTTTGTCATGAAATGTGTTTTCAATGCTAAGTTCAAACGATGGGTACCTATCCACCTCGTATTGCCACAACTTTGTTCCACTTCTCACACCTTTACACCTTTAGACATTTAAAACGCCGATTTTCACAGAATTAAAACAATAAAGAGGTTGAAGGACGAAATATGCGTAACTTGTGAAAAACATAATGAAATTAACGAGTTGTTGGATAGAAACCCAATAGCGACCATTATGTTTTTCACATTTCGTCTTTCACCTCTTCATCCCAAAGGGACAAAAAAGAAGAGGAAAAAGTAAGACCATCATAATTGATTTTACATTTTTGGATTTTTTATTCCGCGAAAATCGGCGTTTTAAATGTCCAAAGGTGTAAATGAGAAAAATTGTAATATTTTATTTTATATAAATATATTATTTTATATAAATAATATATGTCTACGATTGTTGTTACTTTTAGCCAAGATCAAGGAGCTAATCCGACCTTTGGTGGAGTGGTGTATACACGACGATCTGGATCCTCTGGATCAACTTGGATATACGATTCACCTCTAAATCAAACAAGTGTTCCCAATAATTCATTTCAGAATAAAAGTACCTTAACTGGTTTATCTATTCCTAACACTGTTACTATCATTGGTATTAGTGCATTCCTAAATTGTCCCAATCTATCTGGATCACTTACTATTCCAAATAGTGTTACTACTATTGGTAGTAATGCATTTCGCAGTTGTTCAGGCTTTACTGGATCACTTACTATTCCTGATAGTGTTCAAACGATTGGACAAGATGCATTCAATAGTTGTTCAGGATTTACTGGATCACTGACTATTGGAAATAGTGTTACTACGATTGGTATTAGGGCATTCTATAACTGTTCAAGATTTACTGGATCATTGACTATTCCAAATAGTGTTACTACTATTGGTAGTAATGCATTTGAATCTTGCTCAGGCTTTACTGGATCACTTACTATTGGAAATAGTGTTACTATTATTGGTGATGGCGCATTCCAAAATTGTTCAAGATTTACTGGATCATTGACTATTCCAAATAGTGTTCAAACAATTAGTAATACTGCATTCTATAACTGTTCAGGATTTACTGGAGCACTTACTATTGGAAATAGTGTTACTACTATTGGTAGTAATGCATTCCAAAATTGTTCAAGATTTACTGGATCATTGACTATTCCAAATAGTGTTCAAACGATTAGTGGTTCTGCATTCCGAAATTGTTCAGGATTTAATGGATCACTGACTCTTGGAAATAGTGTTGTAACGATTGGTATTAGGGCATTTCAAGATTGTTCAGGATTTACTGGATCACTTGTTATTCCAAATAGTGTCACTAGTATTGGTGGTACTGCATTCGCAAATTGTCGTGGGTTTACTGGATCACTTACTATTGGAAATAGTGTTACTAGTATTGGTGATTATGCATTCTATAACTGTTCAGGATTGACTGGACCAGTTACTGTTCCAGCTAGTGTTACTATTATTGGTGTTTATGCATTTTATGGTTGTCCGAATCTACTCGTGTTTATATTTTTAGCTAACATCATTCCAACATTAGGAGATGGAACATCAAATACCATATTCGGCGGTCTAACACGACAAGGCACTGCGTATTATGTCACTCGAGCAATAGGTATTGAACGGTTACAGTTCAATTTCATAAATGTTATTGCTCCTCCATCAATAACAAGCGTTACACCAAACACTTTATCTAGATTAGGAGGAGAACTCATTACCATTACAGGAGAATATTTTGTACAACCACTAGAGGTTGATATAGATGGAACCCCTTTAAGCCCTATTACTGTTACAAGTGATACAGAAATACAAGTAACGTCTATACCAAAAGCCGTAGGTCCAGCGGTTCTAACGGTAACAACACTAGGAGGTTACGCAAATGTTCCTATCACATACGTGGTTCCATGTTTTGCAAAAGGAACCAAAATCTTGTGTCTCAGCAAAGAAACCGGAAAAGAAGAATACAAAGTCATTGAAAGTCTAAGGAAAGGTGATTTGGTGAAAACATTGAAGCATGGGTTTGTTGCCATTCACATGATAGGATACCAAGATATGTATAACGCTGCA